>OLSO01000335.1_pt1 | contig 47569 bp, 37 predicted proteins | sample 1672441 | NCBI WGS metagenome assembly OLSO01 (sample SAMEA3136686, study PRJEB25190) | human gut metagenome | biome: human gut; feature: human-associated habitat; material: faeces | place: Austria | collected 2013 | reverse complement strand
CGAAAGAGTGAGAGACCCCTTAGAGACGATGAGGTAGATAGGGCAGGGATGGAAGCACAGCGATGTGTGGAGTTGACTGTTACTAATCGGTCGAAAGCTTGACCTTAAAAGTACTTGCAAAGTTCAAAGAGATATGATATAATGTGTGTGGTTTTCAGGGTATGACACCTGACAATATTCCTCGATAGCTCAGTCGGTAGAGCACGCGGCTGTTAACCGCGCTGTCGTAGGTTCAAGTCCTACTCGGGGAGTTAGATTAAAGCAACAAAGTTAAGTAGCTTTGTTGCTTTTTTTAGTATATTTGTTATAATTATAATATTGCCTTTTAAAAAATATAAATATAAATTTCAAAGTAATATTTGTGAGGATGTTAGAAATACCCTAAAAAGGTATGAGAATGACTAAAACAGTCAAAACAGAAGGCTCCGTTTTTTATCAATGGAGAGTTCAATCATAACATAAAATGCTGCTATTATATTAATTCACAAAAGAAAGTTTATTTAAGGAGAAATACATATAATGAAAAAAATAGGAATCATGACAGATAGTCATAGCGGAATACTTACAGAAGAAGCAGAAAAATTAGGAATCAAAGTTCTTCCAATGCCATTTTATATTGATGATGAATTATATTTAGAAGGAGTAGATTTATCAAGAGAAGAATTTTACGAAAAACTTCGTCAGGGAGTTAATGTATCTACCTCACAGCCATCTCCACAGGAAGTAATGGAAACATGGGATGATATGTTAAAAGAATATGAAACACTTATCTACATTCCAATCAGTAGTGGATTAAGTGGTTCCTGCATGACCGCACAGGGATTAGCACAGGATGAAGAATATGAAGGAAAGGTTTTTGTAGTAGATAATGGCCATGTTTCCACACCTCTTCATCGAAGTGTTCTTGATGCAGTGGAGATGGCAGAAGCAGGCTATTCTGCCGTAGAGATTAAGAAGATTTTAGAAGAAACAAAAGAACAGATGGTAATTTACGTAGGTCTTAGTACCTTAGAATACTTGAAAAAGGGAGGAAGAATCAGCTCCACATCTGCTTTACTTGCAAACGTATTAAATATTAAACCTGTTATGAAATTTGGAACAGGAGTATTAGATGTATATCAGAAATGTCGTGGAATGAAAAAGTCACGTAAAGCAATGATTGATGCCATGAAAAATGAATTAGAGACGACATTTCATGATGCGTATAAAGCTGGAAAAGTATATTTAATGGCAGCTTCAAGCAGTTCAGAAGAAGTTACAAAAGAATGGGTAGAACAGATTAAAGAAGCATTTCCTGGAATGGAAGTAATGAGTGATTACCTATCATTTGGACTTTCCTGTCATATCGGTCCCGACGGACTCGGAATCGGCTGCACATGCAAGCCGGTGTAATTACTATTTAATTCATTAAGAACCAACAGACGAAGCCATTACCACCAATAAGGTATATTTGTGGCAATGGCTTCTGTGCTGTGGCTGGAGAAAATGAATTAAACAGGGGGAGGAAATTGGGGGGGACAGAAGCCGATGTATTCTGCTTACTCTATTCTCCCCAGCATAGCCGGAGATTAGCTTTTCATTCAGCAATATCCCCTACGCCATTTAAAATAAGTCTCGGGCGATACGGAAATTCTTTCACAGTCTCTCTTGTGGATACCCCAGAGAGTACGAGTGCAGTATCAAGTCCTGTTTCAATGCCGGCGATAATATCTGTATCCATACGGTCACCAATCATGACGGCTTCAGAGGAATGTACTCCTAAAATCTGTAAGCCAGTACGCATCATTAACGGATTTGGTTTGCCAACGTAGTAAGCTTTTTTACCGGTAGTTGCCTCGATTGGGGCAACGAAAGCGCGGCATGCAGGAGCGATTCCACCTTCAATCGGGCCGGTAATATCTGTATTGGTTGCAATTAATCTCGCACCTTTGTTTACAAGATTCATAGCAGTAATAATGTGCTCATAACCGTAAGTAACGGTTTCTCCAACGACAATATAATCTGGATCGACATCATTAATTGTAATACCTGCATCGTATAATGCATTATATAGACCGTGATCTCCGATGACGTAAGCGCTGCATCCCGGAGCCTGATTTTGTAAAAACTTGGCGGTTGCTAATGCACTTGTATAAAAATGTTCTTCCCCGATCTCTAATCCCATCCGATATAATTTATTCTGTAATTCTTTTGGTGAGCGGCTACTGGCATTCGTAAGGAAAAGAAATTGTTTTTCTTCTTTTTGCAGCCATTCTACGAATTCTTTTACCCCAGGCAGAAGTTGGTTTCCGTGGTAGATAACACCGTCCATATCACATATAAAGCCTTTTTTTGATCTTAAACTTTCCATAATTATTATCTCCTTTTATCTGTCAGAATTTTAAATACGTCCGAAAAGATTCCCATTTTATAAATTATTCAAAGTGTTTTTATTATAATAGAAATCTGCGTTTTAAAATATATTTGCCGAATACGATTTCATTGTAGCGAATTTTTTTATTATTGTAAAGTAAAAAGAGAAGATACACAATTATTTTTTGAATTTTTTACAAAAAATATACATAACGAACAAATAGTCTAATAATTCGGAAAACCTGTATATTTTTTTGAAGAAGGCTAAATAACAGTCGCTTCTTAAAAAACGAAATATATTTTCAATGAATATACTTTTTGTATTTAGTGATACTTGTACAAGTAAAAAACAAAATGTGTTTAAAAAATCATTCATGCAATCTTCCACAAATTGTAATGCACATCTTACAGAAAGCATTTTTCAAACACACTCTAGAACATGAAAATGCAACAAATTTCAGTTAAAAATATAACAAGCAAAAAGTTTCAAGAATCTATTGACATACTTTCTCGTAAATGATATGATAACAGCAAGTTGAAATAAATATTGATACAGTATTATAAATGCAACAAATTTCAAATTGGAGGGGTAAAAATGAAAGCGGTAAGAATGTATGCACCAAGAGATTTAAGAGTAGAAGAAGTAGATATTCCTTCTTATGAAGCAGATGAATGTTTGATTAAAGTAATGGCTGTTGGCGTTTGCGGTTCTGATATACCAAGAGTAAATCAGTACGGAGCTCATGTTTCTCCAATTATTGTAGGACATGAATTTGGCGGTCAGATTGTAAAAACAGGAGATAAGGTAACAAAGTTTAAGGCAGGAGACCGGGTAACTTGTCCACCTCTTATTCCTTGTTTTAAGTGTAAATATTGTGAGATGGGTGAATATTCTCTTTGTGAAGACTACGATTATTATGGTTCAAGAAGAGATGGTGCATTTGCACAATATATCGCAGTAAAGGAAGGAAATCTTCTGAAACTCGATGACAAAGTTTCTTATGAAGATGCAGCAACAACAGATCCTTGTGCCAATGCATTGCATAGCATGATGATTGGTGAATTTAAACCAGGCGATTCTGTTTGTGTTTATGGTGCAGGTCCAATTGGTCTTTTTGCAGTTCAGTATGCAAAGATCAAAGGCGCTTCAAAGATTATCGCTGTTGATGTCTGGGAAGAAAAGTTAGAGATGGCGAAGAAGAACGGAGCCGATGTCGTTATTAATTCAATGAAAGAAGATGCAGCCGCAAAAGTTATGGAAGTAACGGGTGGTAATGGAGCCGATATCGTTATAGATTATTCCGGTGCACCGATTTGTCAGAAGGCTGCAATTAATTCCGCAGCAAAACTTGGCAAGGTTGTGTTTTTAGGAATTTCCCATCAGGGATTAGAACTATCTGAAAAGGAAGTAGATAAGATTTTACGGAGAGAACTTTCCATTAAAGGTTCTTGGAACTCCTTTGGAAAACCATTCCCAGGAAGTGACTGGACAGGTGCCGTTGATTTATACGAAAATCACGGAATGACAGCAAAAGACATCATTAGCCACCGCTTATCTTTAGATGAAGCACCGGCAATGTTTGAAAAGATTGCCACAGAGAAGTTCTTCTTTAGCAAGATTATGTTCTATCCAAATGGACAGGAATAGAAATACGATAGAAGTTATTTTCTAAGCGTTTCATATAGAAAGGGCGGATAACAATGAAAGCATTAATAATGGATGAAGAGAGACATTTAATTGTAAAAGATATGCCTAAGCCACAGGAGAAGGATGAAAATATTATTATTAAGGTGGAAGCAGCATCTATCTGCGGAACAGATATGAGAACGTTCTTAAAGGGAAATGCAAAGATTGATCCGCCTCGTATTTTAGGCCATGAATGTGCCGGAACTATTATTCATGCGGGTTCTCTTGCAAAAGAACATGGGTATCATGAGGGAGAGAGAGTAACGGTAGCACCAGCTATCGGCTGCGGACAGTGCCCGGCATGTAAAAAGGGACATACGAATATGTGCGATCACTTGACAACAATCGGCTTTCAATATGAAGGTGTGTTTGCTCCATATGTTGAGATTCCCGAACAGGCAATTATCATGGAAAATGTAATTAAACTTCCTGATAATATCAGCTATGATAATGCATCTTTAATTGAACCGGCAGCCTGTGCGTTAAATGGTCAAAGTTATATGCATATTGAACCAGGCGACCATGTTGTAATATATGGAAGCGGAATTATCGGTTGTATTCATGCAGAACTTGCATTTTTAAAAGGAGCAGCAAAAGTAATGATAGTAGAGCCGGTTGAAAAAAGAGGAAAGATTGCGATGGAGAAGGTTCCCGGCATTATCTGGATTAATCCTTTTACACAGAATACAGTAGAAGAAGTTATGAGGGAAACCGATAATTACGGTGCAGATGTTGTAATCACAGCAACTTCCGTACCATCTGTACATACAGAGGCACAGATTATTGCTGCAAAAATGGGAAGGATTTCTTTGTTTGGAGGACTTCCGGGTGAAGGCAAGGGATATCTTGATTCTAACTTAATTCATTACAAAGAACTGCAGGTTTGCGGTGTTCATGCAACGACTGTACATTTTATGAAAGAGATTATGAATTTAATGGAAGAAGGAAAGTTAAACCTTGGAAAATATGTAGAGATGACAACCAATATAGACAATATTATGAATGCATTTGCAGCAATTCGGGACAAAAACATCATGAAAGTAGTTGTTCATCCGCAGGAGTAGGAGGCGTAGATGGAATATCCGAAAATATATCTGGCATTAGATAACTGTTTTGCATTAAAGCGATGGGTAGAACCAGAAACATGGCTTCCTCTCATCAAAGATTTGGGATATACAAGCATACAGGCAAGTTATGATAATGAATTTGATATGCTCTATAACACAAAAGAATATATTGATAGCTGGCTTGAGCGATTGACAGTTGCCGAAAAACAATATGGTGCAAAAGTCCAAAGTTTTTATAGCGGCTATCAGACTTACCGCACATCGGGCCTGGCACACCCGGACAGAAGAGTAGTGAATTCTATTGTAGAAGGGTGGATTAAACCAGCAGTAAAAATAGCTGGGGAAAGAAATGCAGACATGGGATTTGCCTTGCATGGAATCCCGGAAAATATCATGCAGGACCCGGAAAAATATAGAGAATGTCATGAAAAACTGTATCGTATTTATTCTGACATCGGGGAATATGCCAGAAAGAACGGACAGGTTCATGTCTGCGTGGAAGCGATGTATTCTCCACACCATACGCCATGGACAATTGAAGGCACGAAGGAATTTTTAAAAAATATTTATTCCTTAGATGGAAATGCGATCTATACCACTGTAGATATCGGACATATGACGGGACAGCATAAGTTTAGAAAGCCAGAAAAAGAAGCGATTGAAAAAAGCCTTTTTAATCATCCGATAAAGGGATATTGTCCATTATGGTTAGGCTCAGACAGTGCTTATGCAATCTGGGATGATGCGGCTGCTGGAAAGCTGGATAAGAAACAGGCAGTCATAAATATTTTAGAGGAAATGAAAAAGTATTCTTATCAATTTTCTATCGATGAGAGAGATTCTGATTTATATGTGTGGGTGGAAGAGTTAGCCTGCTATTCTCCGATTATGCATATTCAGCAGACGGATGGCATTACATCGCCACATTCTCCTTTTACAAAGGAAAACAACGAGAAGGGTATCGTAGAAGGAAAGAAATTGTTAGAGGCAATTGCCGCATCGTATGAAAAAGAAGAAAAGGGAATGCCGCCAAAGACAGATAAAATTGTTATGGCATTAGAACTGTTTGCATCGAATACAGAGCATCCACACGAGATTAAAAATAATATGCGGGAGACAAGGGAATATTGGAAGCAATATATCCCAGAAGACGGAGTCCGTCTGGATCAGCTCTTGGAAAGGCTGTAAAAACAGGAGGTATTTAAATGTATGATTTAATAATTATTGGGGCAGGAGTATCGGGATGCTGTATCGCCAGAGAAATATCCCGATACAAAATAAAGGCATGCGTTATTGAAAAAGGAGACGATGTAGCTTCTGGTACCTCAAAGGCAAATACCGGAGTTATCCATACAGGATTAGAAGCACCTCCTGGTTCTTTGATGGCAGAACTTTGTGTCAGAGGGAATGAATTAATGTATGAATGGGCCAAAGATTTAAACTTTCCAGCAGAAAAGAATGGAAAATTAATCGTTTGTACTCATGAGGAAGACATGCCGTTGCTGTATGAGCAGTTAGAACATGCCAATGCCAATGGTGTACCAGAATGCGAGATTTTAGATAGAGAAGAAGTACTGAAAAGAGAACCAAACCTTACAGATCGGACAGTTGCCGCATTATGGGCACCAACTGGAGGAATTGTCTGCCCATTTAATCTGGCTATTGCTGCTGGAGAAAATGCCATCATGAACGGGGTAGAATTTCAGTTTGAAACGGAAGCTTCCTCTATTGAAAAAGCAAAAGATGGTTATATAATCCATACCAATAAAGGCGATATGGAGACAAAAGCAATTGTAAATGCAGCAGGACTTTATGCCGATGTATTCCACAATATGGTCAGTGAAAATAAAATTCATATTACCGCACGAAAAGGAGAATATCTTTTCTTTGATAAGTCTGTGGGTACGATTTTTAACACAACAGTTGTGCCTCTTCCAGGAAAGATGGGAAAAGGAATCGCCGCTTCTTATACGATTAACGGCAATTTCTTTATCGGTCCGACCGCGACAGATGTAGAGGATAAAGAAGGCTTAAATACGACAGCAGAAATTCTTGATAAATTAAAAGAAATGGCTGCTTCTGACGGCTATCTTACGCGCTTTCCACTTCCGTTAAATAAAGTAATTACCTCTTTTGCCGGAGCGAGAGCACATGAAGATCATCACGAATTTATTGTACAGGAATTAGAAGATGCACCGAATTTCTTTGATGCTGCGGGAATCGAATCTCCAGGTCTGACAAGTTCACCGGCTATTGGCGAACGTCTTGCAAAGATCATTTCTGAAAAAATGCATTTAGAGAAAAAGGAAACATTTAACCCAAAGAGAGCAGGATTTGTCCGTTTTAATGAGATTTCTGATGAGGAGCGTGAAAAGTTAATTGAAGAGAATCCTCTCTATGGAAATGTAATCTGTCGTTGTGAATTAGTGACAGAGGGACAGATTGTCGATGCGATAAACAGACCAATCGGAGCAAGATCAGTAGATGCTGTAAAAAGAAGAGTACGTGCTGGAATGGGACGCTGTCAGGGAGGATTTTGTACTCCAAAAGTAATGAGTATCTTATCAAGAGAACTTGGAATTGATATGACGGAAGTTACAAAAAAAGGCGGAAACTCTCAGATGGTTACTGGCCATGTAAAGGAATGAGGTGAGAAGTACAATGCGTAATTTGTTACATCATGCAATCGTGATAATCGGCGGCGGCCCAGCGGGTTTGGCAGCTGCGGTATGTGCAAAGAAAAATGGTGTGGATGATATTTTAATTATAGAAAGAGATACAAAACTTGGCGGTATTTTAAATCAGTGTATTCATAACGGATTTGGACTTCACACATTTAAAGAAGAACTTACCGGTCCGGAATATGCACAGCGATTTATTGATCAGGCAGAAGAACTTTCTATTAATTACTGGTTAGATACGATGGTTATTCATATTTCAGAAGACAAAATGATTACTGCCGTAAACGGAGAAAGAGGTCTTTGTCACATAAAGGCAGATTCCATTATTCTTGCAATGGGATGCAGGGAGCGGCCACGGGGAGCCTTAAATATTCCAGGATATCGCCCAGCAGGTATTTATAATGCAGGAACCGCACAAAGACTAGTTAATATAGAAGGGTATATGCCAGGAAAAGAAGTCGTTATTCTCGGATCAGGTGATATTGGTCTTATTATGGCAAGGCGTCTTACGTTAGAAGGCGCAAAAGTTAAACTTGTAGCAGAACTTATGCCGTATTCTGGCGGCTTAAAGAGAAATATTGTTCAGTGTCTTGATGATTATGACATTCCATTACGTTTAAGCCACACCGTTGTAGATATTCAAGGAAGAGAACGAGTAGAAGGCGTGACGATCGCACAGGTGGATGAACATCTTTGCCCGATTCCGGGTACAGAAGAAACCTATTCCTGCGATACCTTGCTTTTATCGGTTGGCTTAATTCCAGAGAATGAATTATCTGAAAAAATGGATATTTCATTAAATAAAAAGACAAACGGTCCTCTTGTAAATGAGTGCCTTGAAACTTCGATAGAAGGTGTGTTTGCCTGTGGAAATGTACTACATGTACACGATCTTGTTGACTTTGTTTCTGAGGAAGCCGGTCTTGCCGGAAAATATGCAGCACAGTATATAAATCACAAAGCTTCCCCTGAAAAAGAGGAGGAAAAGATTATTTTAACACCGGGAGAAGGAATCAATTACACCGTTCCAAATTATATTAATCCAAATCGTATGGAGGAAAAAGTAAAGATTCGTTTCCGCGTGAAAAAAATCTACGAAAAAAGTGCAATTGCTGTCTATCTGGATGGAGAAAAAATCAGCACCAGAAAGAAACGCGTATTTGCCCCAGGAGAGATGGAAGAAATTCTTTTGAAAAAGCAGGATGTGTTTGATAAGAAAAATGCACAGAAAGAACATACTTTAGTTATCAAAATGGAGGAGGAAGGATAATGAGAGATCAAAAACTGACTTGTATAGGCTGTCCGTTAGGATGTAGTATCTCTGTTTCATTATCCGATAACGGAGAAGTTTCAGAAATTACTGGAAATACATGTAAAAAAGGAGAAGAATATGCAAGGAAGGAGGTTACAAATCCGTCGAGAGTCGTTACATCAATCGTAAAAATCAACAATGGCGATGTGAATATGGTTTCTGTAAAAACAGCAGAAGATATTCCAAAAGGAAAAATCTTTGACTGTATGGAAGCATTGAAAAAAGTAACAGTAACAGCACCTGTTCAAATTGGAGAGGTTATTATAAAAAATGTATGTGGAACAGGTGTTGATGTTATTGCTACAAAAAAGGTAAATGCATTAACATAATATGCTGCTCTCTTGATTTTCGATGAAATAACGGAGAATACTTTTTCGTGGACAAGTGACAGGACAATGCGATGATAACATCGAGCGAAGTCAACGTAGTTTATTGGAAAAACCAGGAAAGTTATTTAACGAAATGTCAATGATACAGTATATTTGCAGCTCACTTTCGGAGAAGGAATGAGAAAAGGGTAAGGGTGTTAATTATGAAGGAAAAGAAATATGTAGTTGGCGTTGATTTAGGAACCACAAGTACCAAGACCGTTATTTTTGATTTTGAAGGAAATGTAGTTGGAGCAGGCCAGGTAGAAAACCCTCTTTATTATCCGGCACCAGGCCGTCAGGAATGTGATGGAGACGAACTGATTCATGTCATTTTAGATGCCACCCGTCTTGCAGTAAAGGATGCTGATATTGATACGGAACAGATTGCTGGTATCAGTGTTGACTGTTTTAGATGTACAATCGCACTTCGGGATAAAGATGGCGGCTTTACGATGCCGATTATTATCTGGCAGGACTTAAGAAGTTCAGAAATGATACCGGAAATCAAAAAAATGTTAGAAGAAAAGGGTTCTTCTGCAGAAGAATTATATGATCGATGCGGAATGCCTTTAGGTGGTGTAAATCCACAGAGTAACTTACAGTGGATTAAGAGAAATATGCCAGAAGCTTACGAAAATGCAACAACAATCCACACCATGATGGGATTAGTTACAAAAGCGTTTGGTGCTGATGATTATTATGATGATTACACAGACACTCCTTGGCTTCAGTTAAATGGGCCAGATTTCCAGTACGATCCTGAAATTTGTGATTTGTTAGAAATTGATATTAATAAACTGGCACCTCTCAGAAAACCAGGTGAAGTAATCGGAGCAGTTAGTGAGGAAGTTGCAGAATTTACAGGTCTTACAGCAGGAACACCGATTATTATGGGTGTGGGCGATCAGCAGGCTGGATGTGTGGGCTGTGGCTGCGTAAGAGAAGGTTTAGGATATGCCTGTGGAGGAACTGCTGGTATTACCGCTGATAAATCTTTCAAATTATTGAGAGATCCATCCAGAAGATGTTATGTACTTGGTACACCAGATGGCGCATGGGTAATGGAAGGCGTAGCAAATGCTTCAGGAAGTGCTTTCAAATGGTTTAAAGAAGAATTTTGTAATTCTGCGAATGAGACAGCGATTGGATTAAAAGAAAGTGTTTATGACATGCTTACAAGAATTGCAGACAGAAGTTCAAGAGCCGGTGCAAATGGTCTTTTCTTCCTTCCATATCTTGCTGGTGCAGTAACACCAAATCAGAATCCGAATGCCAGAGGTACGTATATTGGAATGACAGTAGGACATACAAAAACAGACTTTGTAAGAGCTACAATGGAAGGTGTCTGCTTTGATATTAAAGATATGTTAGAAGCAATGATTGAAGGTGGAGCGGCTCCATTTGATACCGTTCGTCTTACCGGTGGTATTTTCCGTTCAGAAGTATGGTGCCAGATGCAGGCAGATATCTTTAATCGTACTTGTGAAGTTGTTGCAGTAGAAGAGGCAACTTCTCTCGGATGTGCGATGATTGCAGCTGTTGGTGCTGGTATTTATAAAGACTTAGAAGAAGCAGAGAAACATATGGTTAAGATTAAAAAAATCTATGAACCAATTCCGGAAAATGCAGCGATTTACGAAGATGCATTTAAAGTATGGAGACAGATTTATAAGAATCTTGCAATAGATGCGTATGATATGATCGCAGAATTCCAGGAAAAACATCGTTAGATAGCAAATGCGTCTGTATTAGAAAATAGCAACACAAGTTAGACTACATAAAAGGGGAAGAAACAATGACAAAACAGGAAATTTTAACACATATTGACCATACTCAGTTAAAAGCATTTTGTACATGGGAAGACATTAAAAAGCTTTGCGATGAGGCAATCAAATATAATACCGCTTCTGTATGCATTCCGCCATCTTATATTGAAAGAATCAAGGAAACTTACGGCGATAAAATTAATATCTGTACTGTAATCGGATTTCCTCTCGGCTACAATACCACAGAAACAAAGGTATTTGAAGTAAAAGATGCCATTGCAAAGGGATGCAGTGAAGTAGATATGGTTATTAATATCGGCCATGTAAAAAATGGCGACTTTGATAAAGTAGAAGCAGAAATCAAGGCTTTAAAAGAAGCTGCTGGTGACAAGATTCTTAAAGTAATCATTGAAACATGTTACCTCACAGATGATGAAAAAGTAAAACTTTGTCAGTGTGTTACAAATGCGAAAGCAGATTATATCAAAACTTCTACTGGTTTTGGAACTGGCGGAGCAACGATTGAGGATATCCGCTTATTTGCACAAAATATCGGCCCGGATGTAAAAATGAAAGCGGCAGGAGGTGTAAAGAGCAGAGAAGATCTTGAAATATTCTTAGAGGCAGGATGTGACAGAATCGGAACAAGTTCTGCTGTAAAAATGTTAGAAGAAAATTAAAAAACTTCTACGATTACAGACTTCCAGTGTTATGTTTTGTTACTATCTTATGAAAAAAATCATAAAAGAATATATTGAATTCTTTTCTATTATCAGTTAGAATTATGATAGAAATGAGAGGATATTATGGACACAAATAAATCATATCAAATTATAAGAGTAGCAAAAAAATATTATGAACTACATATGGGACAGCTTGAAATAGCACAGGAAGAAGGGGTTTCTAAATCTACGATAAGCCGTATGTTGCAAAAAGCGATCGATCTTGGATATGTAAAAGTAACAATTGATGCTCCCGTAGAATCGGTAAAAGAAATGGAAGATCAGTTAAAACAGACTTTTCATTTGAAAGAGGTATTTGTCAGTCCGAATTTGGTTGACGATGAAGAAATCAATTTAAGAGATACCTGTCGGGCATTAGCGGGAAATCTTGATAAGTATATTATAGATAATACAGTAGTAGCTGTTTCCTGGGGCAATACATTAAACTGTCTTGCAGGACAGATACAGCCTCTAAAGGCAAAGGATATTAAGGTAGTTCAGCTAAATGGCGGCGTGGCGAAGTCCGCAAGCAGTACAGGTGCTTCACAGATTGTAGATGCCCTTACTATGGCCGGACACGGTATCGGTTACATGTTTCCGGTACCAGCGATTGTAGATTCCAAGCATACATCGGAGATTTTGCAGGAAGAAACGCAGGTTAAAAATGTACTTCGATTAGCGAAAGAAGCGGAAGTTTCCATATTCAGTATTGGAGCTTTGTCAAAAGATTCCATCCTTTATGAAGTGGAATATTTAAAAGATGAAGACTTTCAGGCACTTGAGAAAAATAAAGCTGTTGGGGACATTGCATCGAGATATTTTGATATAAATGGAAATATTGCTCTTAAAGAATTAGATGACAGAGTTGTCGGTTTTGGTTTAGAAGAATTGAGGGAAAAGGAGTGGACAATTGCGATTGCTGTTGGAGTCAATAAGGTAGATGCTATTATCGGAGCCCTCCGAGCAGGATTTATGAATGTTCTTTATACCGATGAAAAAACGGCAAGAGAGATATTAAATAGGAATTTGCTGGGTTGAGTAAACAGACGAAGTCTGAGAATCAAATCACTCTAACAATAAATAGCAATTTTCTCTCCCACAGCCAAAGCACAGCCCCCGAAGAGAGTCTAGCCCCTATATATGTGGCCTCGGAGCAAGGTTTGGATGCGAGCACTTAAAGCGAGCATTCAAACCGCCGCGACTAAAGTCACAAATATAGGGGCTAGACTCTCTTCGGGGGCGTCTTTTTGCCTGCGGCAAATTCCTATTTAACAATCACTCATTGTTTTTCCTGCTCCAGTTAATCCCTCGAAGTCTTTTACAAAGTCATCAACAGCGGAGGTGATTGCCTGATTTTTTACAAGTCCTTCAATAATATCTGGAGCGATTGTGGAGGCACCGATTCCGTATTCGCATAATTCAAGTACCTGCTGGGAGTTTTTGAAGCTTGCAGCAAGAACTTCTGTTTTTAAATTATTGTTTTTGAAAATATCATGAATCTGTTTTGCTACCTGAATGCCGTTGAATCCCATATTGTCGATACGGTTTACATATGGAGCTGCGTAGGATGCACCGCATTTTGCAGCAAGATAAGCCTGCATTGGAGTATAGATAGCAGTAGCAGTAATGTTGATATTTTCTTTGGCAAGAGCTTTCATTGCCTTGAAACCTTCCGGGATAGATGGAACTTTTACATAAGTATTGGCACCTAATTCTTTTACGATACGGTGTGCGTCATCTACCATACCGTCTGCATCTTTAGCTACAACCTGTACATGAAGTTCAGCTTCCTCGCCGATAAAGCTGCGGATTTCTTTTAATACTTCAAAAGGCTGTCTGCCACTTTTGGCAAGGATAGATGGATTTGTTGTTACTCCATCTACAGGATAGTATTCATAGATTTTTTTAATAAGGTCAATGTGTGCATCGTCAATGATTAATTTCATGATAATATTCCTTTCTTAGATAATTTGTTTGATAGATTTCTCTATATAATTTTTATTAATTCTTTAATTAGTTTGATAATTGCTTTAAGACAGTCAATAATTCCTAATGATTAAAAATCATGGAAATACACATTATTAATAAAAGTTATAAAGTCTGTTCTGTTCTTCCAATAATATCGTCCTGTGTCTTTTTGGAAAGTACATTGAAGAAGGCGCTGTATCCGGCAACACGTACAATGAGGTCTTTATGTTTTTCCGGATGTTTCTGTGCGTCAATCAATGTTTCTTTAGAAACGATATTGTACTGTACATGATAGCCATGTAAGCGATTGAAGAATGTACGAATTAACATTTCTAATTTCTGTTTATTTTCTTCGGTAGATAACATCTGTGGTGTCATTTTCTGATTAAGAAGAACGCCGCCGGTAATTTTTTCTGTTGGAAGCTTGGAAACAGTTTTGAAAATAGCAGTAGGGCCGTTTTTATCTGCATTATGAGCAGGGCTACAGCCCTCTGCTAACGGTTCAAATGCATTTCTTCCGTCTGGAGTAGCGATAGTTCCCATTCCCTGGCCTACATTGGCACTGATGGAAGAAGTTCCGCCATAACGGATTCCGCCAATCGGACCACGCTGGTAGCGAGTATTTGGATATTTTTTAATCTCATCTAAATAAGAATCATACGCCTCTACAACCAGATTGTCTACATAATCGTTGTCATTTCCGTATTTTGGAGCCTCCTCTATAAGCATTTCCTGAATCTTTTTATTTTCAGGTGACTGGAAGTTATCAAGGATTGCATCCCAGAGCTGCTGTTTTGTGATTTTTTTCTCTTCGTAAACAAGCTTTTTGATGGCAGCGAGAGAATCTGCCATATTTGCGATTCCAACCTGAAGTCCGGAAATGAAATCATAAACGGCACCACCTTCTTTGATTGTTTTGCCGCGACCAATACAGTCATCAGTAAGGGCAGAACATAAAACATCTGGGACATCTCTTTCGGAAGCTTTGTCAATGGCATTTTCTACAATAACACTGTAGCGAGTCATTTCACGAACCGTCTTATCCCATGCGGCTAATAAGTCTTCGTAAGTTTCCATCTCTGTAAAATAACCATAGCCTTTTGTAAAACGCTTTTTGCTGGTAAGGTCAACACCGTTATTCATGGCACAAAGAAGAACTCTTGGGAAGTTAATATAAGACATACCAGTACAACGGTAACCCCATTTGCCCGGAACAGCTGTTTCCACACAGCCGATAGCACTGTAGTTATAAGCGTCTTCTTCTTTTACACCCCAGTTAATAAAGGAAGGAATGATAATTTCATCATTATTTAATGCAGGCATGCCAAAGCCAAGTTTCATAACTTCAATACATTCATCAAAAAACTTTTTATTTAAGTTTGCATGGTAGCGAACGGTTAAGTTTGGCTGGGTTAATCTTGTCTGTGCGACTGATTTAAGAACCGTAAAACTTAATTCATTTACTGCATCTTTTTTATCGGTTGTCTGTCCACCGATTGTAACATTCTGATACATTGGGGATCCGGCAGAACTTAAAGTATGCGCCTGAGAACGGACTTTATTTACCGTTAAAGTCTTGATCCATAAACAGGTAAGTAATTCTAATGCAGATTCTTCGCTAAGACTGCCATTTTCCATATCTTTCTTATAATATGGATACATATACTGGTCAAAACGACCATAACTTAAAGAATGTCCGTTAGATTCAATTTGTAAAATAAGCTGAATAAACCAGACTGCCTGTACTGCTTCGCGGAAAGAGGAAGCAGGTTCATAAGGAACTTTGGCACAAATTCTGCTGATTTCTAATAATTCTTCTTTTCTTTTCGCATCTGTCTCAGTAAGTGCCATATCCTGTGCAAGTTTACTGTAACGGTTAGCAAAGGTATGTACGGCATCAATAACGATAAGAACCGCCTTGTAAAATACATTCTTATCAATACTTTCTGGTTTTGTGAAATCAAGAGCTGCCTTTAATTTCTTTGTGCGTTCTTCGTAACCTTTTAAACCTTCAGCTAAGATTCGTTCGTAATTTACTGCCAGATGAGCATCTCCGGCATTGAGCTTACCTTCCATTCCAAAGACGCCAGTTTCCATGAAAACACTTACTTCATCAGGAAGAAGAGCTTCTCCTCTGGCACGAAGATTATTGTTTTCCCAGAATGGAGCAATATCACGAAGCTGCTGTTTTGTTTCTTCTGTAATATAGAAAACATCGCCATCTCTTTTTTCAAAAAGGTCAAGCTCATTCATAACAAATTCCATCGTATATTCTGGGAAGATAGGTGCATTTTTGTTCTTTGTTGCCTGATTGCCTGCGATTAAGGATTTATCTTCAATATAAATGCTCATGTTTTCTAAAATCTTTTGTAACATAAGCGCGCGAACCATCACTCGTGGCTGATTTTGATTCTCTTTATAGGCCTGTGTGGCAAGTACGGCACGTTCTGCATCAATATATGGCTTTTCTTCTAATACTTCTTCACGAAAAGCAGCCATTCTATCGGTTAATCGTCCAAAATGTTCCTGATTCTCCATAGTGAAACCTCCTAAAAATTACGTTCGTAAATTGTAACTACTGTATTTATAAAATTAAATTAACATTAATCCTGTTAAATGTCAATATATTTCTTTAAGAAACTGAAAATATTTATGTTCGTAAGTTTTTATGTGGATTTGTAGGAGAAGTTATGCTATAATGACAATATATTTTTACGAAACAAAGTAAATGATAAAAATACTCTTTACTTAACTAACGGAAATATGTCAAGCAGTTAAACAAAATAAATATGTACTGAAAACCTTAAAAATGATTATGAAAAAATATCCAATATAAAATGAAAACCGAGGAGGAATAAAAATGAAAAAAGCAGACAGAACAAAAAAAGGAATGATATTTAACATCCAAAAATTCAGTGTAAATGATGGACCAGGAATTCGAACAGTTGTATTTTTTAAAGGATGTCCACTTCATTGTGCCTGGTGTGCCAATCCAGAGAGTCAGTATTCAGAAATGCAGGTATTATGGAATATGGAAAAATGTGTCCGCTGCCATCATTGTGTGGAAATCTGTCCGAAAAAGGCGATTACTTTCTTTTCAAATGAAATAAAAATAAATCCATATATCTGTAATGGCTGTCAAAAATGCATTGAAGAATGTCCTGCAAGAGCGTTGCAGGCAGAAGGAGAGGAGAAGACCGTACAGGGAGTACTGGACGTTGTTCTTCAGGATAAAGTTTTTTATGAAGAAAGCGGTGGTGGAATTACTCTGTCTGGTGGCGAAATGTTATATCAGCCAGACTTTGCATTACAGCTTCTTTTAGCTGCAAAAGAAGAAGGACTGCATACCTGCTGCGAAACGACAGGATTTCTGAAAACAGAGCTGTTTGCTAAAATAATAGAGCAGGTAGATTATATTCTTTTTGATATGAAGCATTGGAACAGTAAAAAACATAAAGAGGGAACAGGCATTTATAACGAATTGATACTATCGAATATGACTTATGCCGTAAAAGTTGGAAAAAAAGTACTTCCAAGAATCCCTGTTATTCCGGGCTTCAATGACTCTTTAGAAGATGCAATACAGTTTGCCGCAACTTTAAGGAACATAGGAATTACCACCTGCCAGCTCCTGCCATTTCATCAGTTCGGTGAAAATAAATATGATTTATTAGGAAAACATTATGCTTATAAACACCAGCCATCTCTTCATAAAGAAGATTTAGAAGAATATAAAGATACCTTTATAAAAAATGGAATTAAAGCATTTTTCTAAAAAACACCTTTGTTTTCTTTCGTTCGTAAATAAAATGCATTGAAAATTTACGAATTTCTTAGTATACTATATTTAACGGACGAAAATGTGGAAATATATTGTAGAGTATCAATGAATTAAATAACGGAATTACCAAAATGAAAGGATTCATTTATGAAAAATAGAGGTAATAAAATATTAGAATTATTGACAAAAGATAATAAAATAGAGGTTTCGCACCTTGCAGAAGAACTAGGTGTTTCCCAGGTGACAATGCGAAAGGATTTGGATACACTAGAAAGCAAGGGAGTCATCAAAAGAGAACATGGATTTGCCCTTCTTTGTAGTACGGATGATATTAACGGAAGAATTGCCTATCACTATGAGGAGAAAAGAAAAATTGCGCAGAAAGCGGCAGGATTGGTTTCTAATGGAGATACCATTATGATTGAAAATGGAAGCTGTTGTGCTTTGCTGGCCGATACACTTACTGCAACAAAAAAGGATTTAACGATTATTACAAACAGCGCATTTATTGCAGAATATATTCGTGGAAAATCCAATTTTCAGATTAATCTTCTGGGTGGTATTTATCAGCAGGACTCTCAGGTAATGGTCGGCCCGATGATTTTACAGTGTGTGGAGAATTTCTTTGTAGACCGCTTCTTTATTGGAACAGATGGCTATTCTACGAAGATGGGATTTACCAATCAAGACCAGATGCGTGCACAGGCAGTAAGAGATATGGCAAGACAGGCAGAAGAAGTGATTGTTTTGACCGAAAGTGAGAAATTCTCTAAACGAGGAATTGTACCTTTGAACTTAAAAGACCAGGTAAAAGCCGTTATTACAGATAGTGAGATTGACTCTTTTTATGAAGCAGAATTAATAAGTAAAAGGATTCAGGTAATTAAAGCCTAAAAAATGTTTGAAATACTCTTATAGTAATTTATATATTTTAGAAATCGAGTAGAACTTTTTTGTAATTCAATTATTGAGTACTTCATTAAAGAGAATTCTGGAAGGAGATTTACTATGGGAATTTATTTAAATCCGGGGAATGCATCTTTTCGTGGAAGTTTACGTTCAAAAATTTATGTAGATAAGAGCGGTTTGATAGCTAAAACAAATGATGTTATATGTACAGAACAAAAATATGTTTGTGTCAGCGAAATGGCTATAATAATAGTATGACTGTTTTGTATAAAATTATAAGATTATGGAGTGCTTAGACATGAAGAATAATTCAAGTTCAAAAAAGACATCATATATTACCAGAGGAGCGATGATTCTTCTGACAACAATTTTAATCATATTATTTTTCTGTATCATGCTATTAGTAAGCCAGATTCAGGGAACGGCTAGGATTGTCAATTATGCAGGATTGGTGCGTGGTAAAACGCAGCGTATTATCAAGCTTGAAGATGCAGGGCAGCCACATGATGAGATGATTGACAGTGTTTCTTCCTATATAAAAGGACTTCGTTACGGCAGTGATAAGTTGAATCTTGTCCGTTTGGAAGATAGGGCTTTTCAGAGTAAAATGCAGGAACTGAACAGCTATTTTAAAGAATTATGTGAAGAAATCCAGCGTGTCCGTGAAGTTGGGTATGAAAATACAGCAATTATCGATAAGAGCGAGCATTTTTTTCAGATATGTGATGAAGCTACAGGTTTAGCAGAAGCATATTCTCAAAGAAAGGCAACCGCTCTCAGTCAGTTAGAGACAATTGTTTTTGTGGACATAGGTGGACTTGTTATTTTAATTGCCCTTGAATTGATAAAGGCACTTCGCTATGCAGCCCAGAATCGCATCTTGCAGAGTAAAGTGTATTTAGATGAGGCAACGGGACTTCCTAATAAGAATAAATGTGAAGAGATTCTTAATGCTCCGGACCTACTTTCAGCACAAGATGCAGTAGCCATCTGTGTTTTTGACTTAAATAATCTTCGAAATATTAATAATAATTTAGGACATGATAAGGGGGATGAATATATCCGTTCCTTTGCAGTACAGTTGCGTATTGCTGTTGCAGATGAGTATTTTGTTGGACGTGATGGTGGTGATGAATTTATCGCTGTCTTAAAAAATGTCACTCGTATGCAGGTGGAAGAATGTCTTAGAGATATTCGGGAACAGGCGGCAAAATATTCAAAGGAATACCCAGAAATGCCAATCAGTTATGCAGTTGGTTATGCAATGTCGCAGGATTTTGAACAATCTACCATGCGGGAATTATTCCGTTATGCAGATAAAAATATGTACATTGATAAGAATCGTGCCAAAATGGAAGAGGCCGCAGAAGAAAAGCGGATGAATCAGCGACTACTGGCAAAAGTAAAGGAGATGGGATATCAGTTTTCTGACTGTCTTTATTGTGATGTATTTATGGATCAGTATCGTGTTCTCCGTGCAAGTAGTAAATTTTTCCTTGCAGAAGATGGAAGTTATTCAGGTGCAGTAGAACAGATTGTACATAAACTGGCAACAGATTCCACAAGAAAAAAGATGTGGTCACAGCTTCAGATTGACTATTTAAAAGAGCATATGACAGAGGAACAGCCCATTCATGAAATCTCATATAAGTATACAGAAGAAGATGTCACGATACATGGCCGGTTAACCGGTATTTTTTGCGATACTGGAAGAGATGGAACTGTACATCACTTTATTTTGGGTTTTGAAGTATTTCATGACAGAAATGTTGCCGCTTCCGATGAGAAGTTACAGCTCACACAATACTATGAACAGATGAAGCAGGCAATTCTTGAAAATGGAAATTATGTGGAAGCATTATTAGATACTGCCGAGGCAGTATACACAGTTGATTTTACACATGATCGTTTAGAAAAGATTTTTTATCATTCAGAGAGTGCACGAGAATTTGATTTAAAGATTGTTCTGCCTTGTTCTTATGATACCTATTGTTTAAAACAACGAGAATTTATTACGAAAGATACCAGGGAGAACTATCGTATTGTAGAAGCTTCTGCAAAGTTGTTAGGACGTTTTTGTAGTGGAGAAAAACAGGTAACTGTAGAATATCGGAAAAGAGGGCAAAACGGCAAATTAATTTGGCTGCAAAAAACTGTGCTAATGTCCCAGGATACTATCTATGACAGTGAACTTCAGGAAGAGACAAAGGTAGTCCATGGAATTATTCTATTTAAAGATACATCGATATTCCATGAAAAGGAACAACAGGAAAAAGAGCGACTTCAACTTGCTTTTGAAAAGGCAGATTCTGCAAGTAGAGCAAAAACAGAATTTGTCAACCGTATGAGTCACGATATTCGTACACCAATTAATGGAATTATGGGAATGCTTGATATTATTCGTAAAAATAAAGAAAATCCAGCGAAACTCGAAGAGTGTCTTGGTAAAATTCAGCTGTCTGCTGGTCATCTTATGGCACTTGCAGATGACGTTCTTGATATGAGTAAATTAGAATCCGGACGACTTGTATTAGAAGAAGTTTCTTTTGATTTATTACAGCTTATGGCAGATGTAACTTCTCTGGTAAATGCACAGTTACTTGAGATGAAGCTGTCCCACCATACACATCGAAAGAATTTAAAGCATACGATTTTACTTGGAAGTCCAACCCGACTTCGTCAGATTATGCTGAACTTATTCAGCAATGCAATTAAATACAATAAGGTAGGAGGGAAAATTGATACCTACGCCAAAGAAATTTCTTTTGACGGAATTACAGTCTGGTATGAATTTAAAATAAAAGACAGTGGTATCGGCATGAGTGAAAAGTTTGTAAAAGAAGAATTGTTTGACATTTTCACGCAGGAACAGACGGATGCTCGGACACACTATAAAGGAAGCGGGCTTGGTATGTCCATTGTAAAACAACTTATTAAAGCAATGCATGGAACAATTGAAGTAAAAAGTACACTTGGAGAAGGTACTACATTTGTTTTTCAGCTGCCATTTAAAATAAGTGAACAATCAGGAACGAAAATAGAAGAAAAATACTCATTCAATGCAGAAAAAGCAGCAGGTAAAATGTACACAGATACACAGGAAAGGGAATCTTCTGTTTCTTCTAACGTTGAAGAATCTGCACAAAATAATCTGAACGGAATCAATATTCTCTTAGTAGAAGACAACGATTTAAATATGGAAATTGCAGAATTCTATTTATCTGATCGTGGAGCAATGATTGAAAAAGCATGGAATGGCCAAGAAGCTTTAGATAAATTTACATCCTCCGCTCCAAATACTTACGATATAATACTCATGGATATTATGATGCCGGTAATGGATGGATTAGAAACCTGTCGAAAGATTCGTACCTCCAACCATCCAGAAGGGAAAAATATTCCGATTATTGCAATGACAGCTCAGGTCTCACAGGAATGTATGGACAAATGTCAGCTTGCCGGAATGAATGGCCATCTGACAAAACCAGTCACATCAGAGAAATTGATAAAAACAATAATGGAGTTTACTATTTAATTCATTAGACAAACTACAGACGAAGCCATTGCCCCCAATAAGGCATATTTGTGATTTTAGTCGCGGCGCGTTGAATGTTCGCTCCACGCGCTCGTATTCAACACTTGCTCCGAGACCACAAATATGCCTTATTGGGGGCAATGGCTTCTGTGCTGTGGCTGGAGAAGATGAATTAAATAGGGGGAGGAGATTTGGGGACAGAAGCTGATGTCTTCTACTTACTCGAGAATGACTGGGAATAGAGGGGATGATTTGACCTGCCTATATGTAATAGTAAAATGAAGAAATCGGCATTTAAAATTTGGTTTTATAAATATTGCGGAAGATAATATAATAATTGCACCAAATTTGCTTGAAATCCAGTGTAGTATCCAATCAGTAATAATAGGTTACGAATAATCTTTTAGCAGCTTACAATAAAAGATACACGAATCAAAGTGGGATAAAAAATATCTATCTACAATATTCTGAAAACAAGCAGAAAACTTCTACCCTTTCCCTCAAATCCCCACAACCACTATTTAATTCAAACAAAATCCAGCCAAAGACAGCCCGGGAAGAGAACCGATACCCTATATTTGTGGCCTCGGAGCTACGAGACTGTAGTAAAATGTTAGAAAAGGCCGACATTAAAATTATTGATTTTGACGACTTTGTGTTTTGTACAACTGAGTCAAAATCAATAACTTTTAATGTCGGCCTTTTCATAGAAGACGATTTCTCGTAGCGACTAAAGTCACAAATATAGGGTATCGGTTCTCTTCTCGGGCGTCTGTTCTTAATGAATTAAATAGTAATTTGACAAATTTTATTTTCGGGGATATTATTGGTAGGGAATTTGTGAAAATAGTTAGAGGTATACAAATGATGCAAAAGCTAAAAGAAGAGAATTATCCAGTGCGTATTCTGGTATATATTTTTGGACTTTTTATTATGACACTCGGTATTTCAATGTCAGTAAAGTCTGATCTTGGAGTATCACCAGTAAGTTCAATTCTGTATTCTATTCCTTTTTAATAAAGTAAAAATAGGATTTGATGTGAGTATGGTCACAATTTCATTAATTTCCTGTTTACTTACACTTAGACGGCTTGGTTCAGTTGGTGTTGGTACAATTATTGCGGCTGTTCTTGTAGGAACCGTTCTTGGATTTGTGACAAGATTATTTGGGGTAAAAAGAGATGCAATCTTATATCCAAAGGGAAGAATTTCTAAATAATAGTATAAAGGGAAATATGTTAATTTATATACACTCTAATTATAAGAATTATACAGGATAAGAAAGGAATCTACATAGTATGCGAATTTTATTAATAAGACACGGTGACCCTGATTATGAAAATGATACATTGACTGAAAAAGGATGCAGAGAAGCAGAGCTACTGGCTAAACGGGCATTGTCTCTTCATATGGGTAAATGTTATGTTTCTCCGCTTGGAAGAGCACAACGTACGGCACTTCCGTCTTTAGAAGCGGCTGGATGCAAAGCAGAAACTGTGGAATGGCTGCAGGAGTTTCCGGCTAAGTTAGATGTTAATAAAGCTCCGGAACTTGCGGAAGCTTATCCGGATATTGAAAAAGAGGGAGAAAAGTATCGCCCAAGAATTGTGTGGGATATGGCACCGGGATATTTGACAGAACATGAAGAATATATGGACAAAATAAATTGGAGACATTCTTTAGTAGCAAAATGTTCTGATATGGAAGACGTATATGATAAAGTTACAAAAGAATTTGACACACTCCTCGCAAAACACGGTTATGTCCGTGAAAATGGTTATTATCGTGTAGAAAAAGAAAGTACAGAAACAATAACTTTATTCTGTCATTTTGGACTGATCTGTGTATTGCTTTCTCATTTATGGAATGTTTCTCCATTTACTTTATGGAATAGCTTTGCATTAGCACCGACTTCCGTTACCGAAGTTGTCACTGAAGAACGAAAACAGGGTATTGCATATTTCCGTGGTTTGAAAATAGGAGATATTTCACATTTATATGCCGGAAATGAAGAACCATCGTTTGCGGCGCGCTTTTGCGAAACATATAGTAATAAAGAACAAAGACATTAATCCTGATTTGTGAGGCTGCAAAGCAGACGAACTCCTGAAGCGAAATAAAGCATATTTGTGGCCTCGGAGCAAGGTTTGGATACGAGCGTGTGTAAGCGAGTATTCAAACCGCCGCGACTAAAGTCACAAATATAGGGGATAGGCTCTCTTTGCTGGCGTCTATTCAGCTCGATAAATCAGAATTCATCTGTTTCAATTCTGGGAGAACTGTCAAGAGCATTACGATGAAGCACAAACTGCCGCCAATTACATTGGATACTGGTTCGGCCATAAACACTCCGTTGCTTCCCATATGGAATACGTAAGGGAACATGTATGTCATTGGTACAACAATGATAACTTTACGCAGGATAGAGAAGAAGATTGCCTGTTTTTTCTTATTTAATGATTTAAACATAGTCTGTCCGGTATACTGAAAGAGCATGAAAATAAATGCGGAAAAATATAGTTTCATTGCAGGGACAGTATCAATCATCAAGCTTTTATCAGAACTGAAAATTCCAATTAAAAATTTAGGTGCAAATAAAATAACACTCCAGGCGATTAAACTGTAAATCAAAGCAAGGACGGACATTGTAATCCAGGCTTCAATAACTTTCTTTGGTCTTTTTGCACCATAATTATAGCTGATCACTGGTGAAGAACCCTCGGAGATAGACCAGATTGGGGTTTCTATCATCTGACGGACGCTGGAAATAATCGTCATAACGGAAACATAAACATCTCCGCCAGTAGCGGAAAGTACATTGTTACAACAAATGCTTACAAGGCTGTTCGTAAGCTGCATAACAAATCCGGCTGTTCCGAGGCTTACGATATTCTTCGCATCTTTTCCGCAGGTTCGGATTTCTTCCTTATATAATAAACGGACTTTATATTCTGCCTTTTTTGAAAGAAAATATAAAACAAATCCTGCAGATAAGCATTGGGACAAAACTGTTGCGATTGCTGCTCCCCGGATACCAAGATTAAGCATAAAAATGAAAAGTGGATCGAGGACAATATTAGCTATGGCACCAATAACAACAGAAATCATTCCTGTCGTTGCATATCCCTGTGCATTAATGAATGGATTCATTCCTGTTGCAATCATGGAAGGAAAAGTTCCAATCAGATAAATCATAATATATGGATAAGCGTATACGAGTGCATTTTCAGAAGCACCAAAAAGAATTAGAATCGGGCGAGCAAATATAAATCCAATGCACATTAACACGATTGCACATACAGAGAGCATAAAAAATGAAGTGTTCATAATCATGCCAGCTCTTTTTTTATCGCCGCGTCCTCGTTCAATAGAAAAAAGAGGAGCACCACCACTGCCAAATAAATTGCTAAATGCAGTAATAATTACAATGATCGGAAAACATAATCCAACCGCTCCTAAAGCCGCCGTTCCGATATTTGGTATTCTTGCAATATAGATTCGATCTACAATATTATAAAGAAGACTTAAAATCTGGGCGACCAACATCGGCAGTGCTGCCTGTAAGATATTGGTCGTAATCTTCCCGTTATCAAAATCAATACGTTTCATAAATACAATCACTTCCTGTTATTTTTTACATTGTTTTTACTTAAGAGATTATACCATGAAGTAAAGCATATGAATAATATTCTTTTTATATCAAAACTAAATAAATTTTAGATGGATAAGTCGTAATAAGTGATCTTTTATGGTATATTTATAGTAATTCTATAAAATATCACCATTTTTTATATCAGGTTGTATATTTTATTATGATATTCACTAAAATATATTCGAAAAATCATCTCATTAAAATATATGTCATAATCTACCAAAATCATTTTTCAAATATACTCGATAACCGTTGATATAAAATTATACATTGCAATAGTTCAACGATAAAATAATAAATAATTTTTAATCCAATTTTTCAAAAAAGCAACAAACAAAAAGGAAGTTATAATACTATGGAAATAAAACAATTAGAATATTTTCGGGCAATCGTAGATGCAGGAACAATCAGTGGAGCAGCACGAAATCTCCATATGACACAGCCTCCGCTTAGTTATCAAATTAAAATGTTAGAAGAAGAACTTGGTGTAAAGCTTTTTGTACGAGGTGCAAAAAATATTACTCTTACAGAAGCTGGAAAAGCGTTATACATAAGAGCTGGAAGTCTGCTCACAATGGCAGATATTACAAAAAGAGAAGTAATCAAGGCAAATGAAGCAGCAACAATTCATATTGGACTGGCACCATCTACTGTATCTATGATGGCAAAGCAATTTAAAATATATGCGGTAAAACATCCAGAAATCCATTTTGATATTCATGAAGGTTCCACGTTTACTTTAAAAGACCAACTAGAGAATCGTGTTGTAGATATTACAACCTTGCGTACACCGATTTCTGTAAATGGTTATGCGAGTCATATTTTAATGACGGATGAGTTATGTGCGATGTCTGTACTGCAGGAAAAGTGGGGAGAAAATGGTGTTCTTACATTAGAACAGCTTTCAGGAGAACCTTTGATATTATCACATCGATATCGTGGGTTTTTGCTATCTGCATTTGAAAGAAAAGGTCTTTCTGTCGATATCTATTACGAATGCGAAGATGCCAGAACAGCAATGACATTGGCAGAAAATGGACTTGGTATTGCAATATTACCAGCATCCATGCGTCCGTTAGCAGATAAATGTTTTGTTTATAAAATTGATAGTGATGAGCTGATTACAGAAGTTTTACTTGCATGGAACAAAGAAAAAGTGACGGATGAGATTAAAGAATTTTTGGAGTTTCTATTTAACCAGTTTGATTAGCTGTTATTAGGACAAAAAATTTTATCCTCAAACTTTTAAGATAGGCCACTGAAAAAGTCCTTTTGGTGTGCAAATCAACACAAAATAAAATATGACTATTAGAGCGTGTTATATATTGTACGCAAAATCAGTTTTTCAGTGGACACCTAAGGTAGAGGTGAATTGCGTCTGTTACCCACTTGACATTATTTTTGTAACTTAGTCAGCTGAAGCCGTAAGTTATATTTTTCTTCTTTTGCTTCGTCAAGTGCATTCCTAAGTTCTTCTATCTTGGAGAGCATTTCCCGTTCTTTTTCGATGACAGCTCGTTCTTTAATAAGTTCAGATTCTTTTGATTGCTCGGCAAGTTGAATATGCAACACATTTAGTTCTTTTTCCTGTTCAGAGAGAAGTTTAGTCTTTTCGGAGAGTTGTGCCTGTATTGTTTCATGCTCTTTGTATTTCTCTGTATTTAGCTTTTCGATAGTGACAGAATTTTTGTGTGCTTCTTTCTTTAATTGTTCGATTTCTTTGATATGTAGAAGTTCATTTTTCTCGTAATCTTTTATTTTGAATTGTAAATCAGAGACTTTTTGCTTTAAAGAAGCATTTTCTTTTTCTAAGGTATCGTAATTTCCAGCTTTTTGTTCAGCATCACGGAGCTTTTCCGTGAGCATAATATTTGTCTTCTCTTTTTCTTTTACAAGATTTACGGCAGAAGCAGCCTGTTCTTCTGCTGCCTTTCTCGCAGTCTCTGCAGTTTCCTGTAATTCCTTTAAATCAGTATACTTTCGCAAAGCATCTTCCTTTTCGGAAGCGAGTTTACCAAGCTGTATCTTATAGTTTTTTTCTAATTCTTCTTTGCTTTCACGAAGTTCTGCCATACGGCGTTCATATTCAGCTCGGATTTCTTCTTTGCCGGAGAGGGCAGCAGTAAACAAATTGCGGATATTTGTGATTGAAGCATCTAATGCCTCGGTATCAACGCCGCTTCTTTTTAATTGGTCTTCCTGCAGATGAGTGGACACAAGATCAAAAAGACGGTTTAGTGTAACACCTTTTTTTTCGCCTGGTTCCTGTAATTCTTCTATTAGTTTATTGCCGCGAGCGATGACATTTTCGTCGGCTGCGATTGCAAAATTCGCCATAATAAGTTCCTCCAATTTCTTAAAGACACATTATGATAAAATTTTTAGCATCAAAATGTATATTATAATTCTTATAATTGTATTTGTGTAATTTGACAACAGTGTTTTCTTTCTATTTTGCATAAAAAATATCTTTAAATGCGTTTCTTCCTATTATAATAGTGCATGGTATAATGGTACACGGTAATATTTTTATAATAGAAAGAAAAAAGCTTTATTGAAACTAAGAATCCTCTTCCAAAAGCCGTTCTCTTTTTCTTCTGGCAAGCGTAGCAGTACTGATTCCAGTCATTCGCTCCACTTGCTTATAACTATATCCCTCGTCTAAAAGCGATAGCGCATGATCAATCTTTATTTTGCTGATTCTTGGCCTTCCTTCTTTAAAATCGTCTTTTTGCTTTGCGATTGCTTTCCCCTCCTGCGTTCTTTCAACGATCATATCACGTTCAAACTCAGCAAAGGCAAGCATAATCGTTCGAATCAGCCTGCCGGTAGGTGTATTATCCATAATACCCATATTTAAAATATGCACCGTAACGCCCTTATCAAGCATCATATCTATAAGGGCGATTCCCTGTGTCGCACTCCTTGCAATTCGGTCCAGCTTTGTTACTACAACTTTGTCACCGTTCTGTATCACTTTTAGCAACTTGTCTAACTGTGGTCTGTGCTTTTTTGTCCCTGTAAATGCATCTGCGTATATTTCTTCTGCACCTGCTTCTCTTACTGCCGCTTCCTGTGCCTCTATACTGTTTCCATCCTTCGCCTGTCCCTTCGTTGATACTCGGCAGTATCCGTAAACCATTTAAAATCCTCCACTTTTGATAATAAGTTTTGATAAGGCTCACAGCCCCATTTTCCGTTGTTTCTGAGACTTTATCAATACTGTTAAGTTTTGATAAGGGTATATTGCCCCTAAAATACTCTAAAATGCCTCAAAAACCTTTTTTACAGCATACAACATCTAAAAAGAAAGTGCAAGACGCATTTTTATAATTAATATTAATTAATATATTGTAATTAATCCCAGATATGGGGTGAGTATTTAAAAATAAACATCAAAAAGTAAAAATATGGTAGAAAAATCCGCTTTTTATTCCTAAAAGCAACGTTGAAATCAAAAAATATGTCAGAAAACATTCCATATACCTCTTTGCTATACGAATAGCCTATAAGTAGATAAAAATAAGGGATTTTATGCGAATATTTACGCGCATCTCGTAGCAAGAATGCAGGGGTATTCTTGAATACAGTGTTCACAATACATGCATCAAAAGCTTATTTTAAAGCGATAAATGGCAGATAATAACATAAAAGTACTAGAGCGTGTTTCAAACACGCTCTAACACAAAAAAATAAAAAGAAAGCCATATAACAAGATATGCATTAGAGCAAACTCTTAATATGACCAGACATTAAGAGTACAGGGATACTAAGCATCTGTTATATAGCTTTCTTTTTATTTTCGTCTGTTAAGGATGTTTAAATTATTTTTTGTTCGCTATTACATTGATTTTGCCATCTTTCTCGCTTCGCGTTTCTTCTCAAGATTTGAAACAATAACGCAGCAAGAAGCATCGCCAGTGATATTTACCGTAGTACGTCCCATATCAAAGATACGGTCTACACCAGCTACTAAAGCAATTCCGTCAACAGGAAGTCCAACGGAAGTAAGTACCATTGCAAGCATAACCATTCCCGCTCCAGGAACGCCGGCAGTACCGATTGAAGCTAAAGTAGCAGTAAAGATGATTGTAAGCATCTGCGGCAGTGTAAGGTGGATTCCGTAGCAGGAAGCAATAAAAATCGCACATACACCCTGATAAATGGCAGTTCCGTCCATGTTGATTGTTGCACCAAGTGGAAGGATAAAAGAGGCGATTTCTCTGGAAGTTCCAAGTTTCTCTGTACATTCCATGTTAATAGGAAGTGTTCCGACGGATGAAGCACTGGAAAATGCAAACATGATTGCCGGAAGCATTTCTTTAAAGAAAGTAAGAGGGCTGATTCCACCGATTGTTTTTACTGCGAAAGAATAAACGACAACTGCATGAACGATATAACATACATAGGCTGCTAAAAGTACCATCGCAAGGGAACCAATGATGGTTGCACCGTTTGCTGCAACAACTGGACAAAGCAGGCAGAACACACCAATAGGAGATAACTTTAAGATCATTTCCATACATTTCATAAATACATCGTTTAAATCGTTACATGCTGTAATGATACGGGTATTTTTTTCTTCTCCAACAAGAATAATCGCAAAACCGATTAATAATGCCATAACGATAACCTGTAGCATATTTGCCTCAGCCATCGGGGAGATGAAGTTGGATGGGAAAATATTTACGATAGTATCCATCAAAGATGTTTTCTCACCAACCTGGTAGGATAAGTCTGTGGTTGCAATTACAGGGAACATTTTCTTAAATAAATTACCACCGATTAGTCCGATTGTAATGGCAAAAGCAGTAGTACACATATAGTAAACAACTGTTTTTAAGCCAATGGCGCCAACTTTTTTTATATCACGCATGGAAATGATTCCGCACATGATGGAAAATAATACGATAGGAACAACAATGAACTTAAGCAGGTTCAAAAAAATTGTTCCAAACGGTTTGATATACGTTTCGGCAAACTGGGCATGCTTTTGCAGGAGTAATCCGGCAGCGATAGCCAGAACAAGAGCAATAAATATCTGCATCGCCAGCGACATTTTTTTCTTTTCTTTCATAAATACCATACTCTCTTTCTTTTTCTTTAGACATAAATAATGGCATTGTTTTATACAATGCCTTAATCTGCAAGATTCATTTTAGCACACTTCATAATTGAAATCAATTAATATTCGAAATTCATGATAAAATAAAGTCATACAAAATATTCCTTTTCTACTGCTGTTGGTTTCCAGTGCTCTGCATAATAATCGCATTTGGAACAGAGATGTTCAGCACTCAAAAGTGCATAGCCTGCAAACGTGATAGTATTTTTTAGGGAATGAATCTGCTGTGGATAACGATTCGAGAGTAAGGCATTTGAAAAATAAGAAGAAAAATTTTTGTTTGACTTTTTAAAAAACAGGAAATATAATTATAACAAACGAGTAGCAAGTAAGCGTAAATCCAGTTTACCAGCTGCTCGTTTTTTTGTTAAAAACTAATATTGCATAAAAAAGTGTGTAGCCTGTCAGCGTAAGTCCAGCTTATATGACAAGGCACACACTTTTTTTTGTGTAAAAAGAGAGGAGCTAAAACAAAATGGCAGAAAGTAACAAGATGAAAGATATGTCAGTGAATAAGCTGATGATCCAGATGGGAATTCCAATGATCCTATCTATGGCATTGCAGGCGGTCTATAACATTGTAGACAGTGCATTTGTAGGAAATATGAGAGTAGGCAGTGAAGCGGCATTAAATGCACTGACACTCGTATTCCCGGTGCAGATGCTTATGGTTGCGGTGGGAATCGGAACAGGTGTAGGAACCAATGCACTTCTTGCAAGGACACTTGGACAGGGAAACAGCAAAAAAGCTGCAAAGGTAGCAGGAAACAGTTTGTTTCTTGGTGTGATTATTTATGTGGTTTGTTTCTTATTTGGTATCTTTGGAGTAAAAGCATATATTTCATCGCAGACAGTAGATACAGAAGTGCTTGAGATGGGAGTCAGCTATTTGAGGATATGCTGCGTGATTTCTTTTGGTATTATCTTCTTTTCACTATTTGAAAAGTTATTACAGGCAACAGGCCGTTCTCTTTATTCTACAATCGGACAGGTAGTTGGTGCAGTTGTAAATATTATTCTTGATCCTATTATGATCTATGGTATAGGACCTTTTCCTGAAATGGGTGTAAAAGGTGCAGCTTATGCAACGGTAATTGGTCAGGTAGCATCCGCAGTGTTACTGTTAATTTTTCATATGAAATTGAATAAGGAATTTGAACATGATGCGAAATATATGAAGCCGGATATTGGCATTATAAAAGAAATTTATGCAATCGGACTTCCGGCAATTATTGCTCAGGCTCTGATGTCTATTATGGTTTATGTAATGAATCTGATTTTGAAGTTCAATCCGTCAGCGCAGACAGCCTATGGGTTGTTTTATAAAGTTCAGCAGTTTGTTCTCTTCCTTGCGTTTGGTCTGCGAGATGCGATCACTCCGATCATTGCATTTGCTTATGGAATGAGAAGTAAAAAAAGAATTCAGGATGGAATCAAAGATGGGCTTCTCTATACGATTGTATTAATGATTTTGGGAATTGCAATTACAGAGATTTTCCCTGGAGCTTTTGCAACGCTGTTTAATGCAGGACAGTCAAGAGAATATTTTATCAGTGCGATGAGAGTGATTTCTATTAGTTTTCTGTTTGCGGGAATTAATGTTGCTTATCAGGGAATTTATCAGGCGCTGGATGGTGGTATGGAATCATTGGTTATTTCACTTCTAAGACAGCTTATTATCATTCTGCCACTGGCAGGAGTCTTTTCTTTATTTGTCAGAAATGGTCAGATGGGAGTCTCCCTGATCTGGTGGGCGTTTCCGATTACCGAAGTCATTGCATGTCTGGCAGGATATGTATTTTTAAAGAAAATCAGAAAAAATAAGGTCAATGTTTTAAATTAAGGAGGAACTGGAAATGGCAAAAAGAATTATTACAATCAGCAGAGAATTTGGAAGCGGTGGACGTTTTATCGGGGAGAAAGTCGCAAAAAAACTTGGAATTACTTACTATGATAAAAATATCATTAGTGAGATTGCAGAAAAGTCTGGTTTATCACCAGAATATATTCAGGAAAGCGCAGAGTTATCTCCCAAAAAAGGATTATTTGCCTATGCATTTGCCGGACGTGATATTACAGGAAAATCCGTTGAGGATATGGTATATGAGGCACAGAGAAAGGTTATATTGGAATTGGCAGAAAAAGAGTCCTGTGTAATTATTGGACGAAATGCAGATTTTATCCTAAGAGATTGGAACGATGTATTGAATGTATTTATTCATGGGGATATGCCGGAAAAAATACAACGTATCATGGACTTACATAATGTAGAAGAGAAGGAAGCTGTCAAAATGATGGCAGACATAGATAAAAGACGTATGACAAATTATAACTTTTATACGGATCAAAAATGGGGAAAAGCCAGCAATTACACGTTGTGCCTGAACAGTTCACAGCTTGGATATGACAGATGTGAAGCGATAATTATGGAGTGTGTGAAGTAAAGCACTGTTTTTTTCTTATCATTATAATATAGAACAGAGAGAAGATGGTTGTCGTTAGCCATCTTTTTTCTTTTTACGGACAAATTTTACGGACAAATTTGCAATAGACTTATTTCAAGAAAAAATGTATAATAAAAGAAAAAGATTCGTCAGCAAATCAGCCGAAAGTCTGGGACACAAAGCTATATGGTCTGCAAAATAGCAGCCAGTTACAACGTTTAAGATGCATTGCCTGAAAAGACAGTGCTTTTTTTATTTTGAGAATATTGGTTAGGGACAGGCAGCTAATAATTATAAACCGGGGAAAAGTTATATGGAAGAATACAGAGATGATATAAAAAGTAAATTGCATTACATGGATGAAATCCTTCATAAGATTTCTTTTATGAGTCAGGCAGAGAATGAAAAGCAGCTGGATGACATGACACCATCTATACTGAAGAGTGTTGGAAAATATACAGCAGCAGACAGAGCGTATATTTTTGAATGGAATTCAGAAAAGAAGGAAAGTTTTAAAAATACATTTGAATGGTGTGCATCAGGAATTGAACCACAGATACAGAATCTGCAGGAAATTCTGTGCTGGTAATCAGATGTGTCAGTAATCGGGTAAAGAATAACAGAGGTATAGCAGAATGAAAAAGGACAGCGGACCGTATAAAAAGATAAAAATATATTGTTATATTGTTGGATTGACTGCTTTTCTGACAGCATTTTTTGTTGGTATTTTTCTACTCCATAATCTGGAAAAGAATGAAAAGACAACTGGAAAATATATGGCGCAGGTTACGGAGAAAAGAGTCAGGGCAAGACTGGATCAGTATATCATGCTCTCTAATCTTCTGGGAAATTACATCAGTGCTGGAGAAAATCTGGATGAGAATACGTTTTCTGAACTGGCAGAAAAGATTCCAAATGAAGATGGCGTGATTAAGGCATTTGAACTGGCACCTGATGGCATTGTTACAGACATTTATCCGAAACAGGAAAATGAGGGAGCTTTTGGACTGGATATGCTGCAGGAGCATGAGCGAAAAAAGGATGCAGTTGTGGCAAGGGAGAACGGAAAATATACGATTGGGGGACCATACCAGTTAAAGCAGGGAGGAACAGGGGCACTGCTTTTTAATCCGATTTATCAGGATAATAATTCAGATAAAGGGGAGTTCTGGGGATTTGTGATCCTGGTGATTGACTGGAATCGCTTCATTGATGAAATAAATCTTAATTATTTAAGTGATGTAGATTTCTGCTACAGAATCTGGAGCTATGACAGAGACGGCAACGATAGGATTATTCTGGCAGAAAGTCAGGATGATATGCCGGACAACATTCTGACAGTAGAATGCACAGTTCCCAATAACACATGGTATTTTGACATTATCCCTTCAGAGGGATGGATTCCACGTTCTTACTGGATTATGTGTATTGTCGTTTCTTATGTATACTCATTATTGGTTGCTACAGTATTTTATTTGATATTCAGCAAAAAACACAGGGAAAGACAATATGAAGCGGAGCTGAAAAAATCTGCTGAACAGGCAAAAAACGCCAGCGAGGCAAAAACAAGATTTTTATTCAATATGAGCCATGATATCCGAACTCCGATGAATGCAATTGTGGGTTTTTCCGGTTTGTTAGAGAAGAATCTGCAGAATGAAAAAAAGGCAAAAGAATATCTGGGAAAGATACAGTCTTCCAGTAATCTTCTGCTGATGATTATCAATCAGATTTTGGAAATGGCCCGGATTGAAAGCGGTACAGCGGTATTACAATTAAAAGCTGAGGATATGGATGCATTATTTCACAGGGTACATACAGTGTTTGAAGAGGATATCAGAAAGAAGAATCTGCAGTATTATGCCGATTTAGATATAAGACATCATTATGTTGTCTGTGATCAGACAAAGTTACAGGAGATTATGCTGAATATTATCAGCAATGCTATAAAGTATACCCCGGAGGGACATTCAATCTATGTAGAAATACATGAGGCCGCATCAGAGAATCCTTCAAAGATACATTATATTTTTTCATGTGAAGATACGGGCATTGGTATGAGTGAAGAATATCTTCCGCATGTCTATGAAGAATTTTCCAGAGAACATACCACTACTGAAAATAAGGTGCAGGGAACAGGGCTGGGACTTTCTATTATCAAATCCATGATAGAACTGATGGATGGAAGTATTCAGGTAGAAAGCAGACAGGGCATTGGAACAAAATTTACGGTAGATCTTTCTTTTGACATAGCATCGAAAGAAGAGGTATATGGAAATCAGAATGCCATGAAGCCACCCGCAATTCACACGATAAAAGGAACAAGAATTCTCCTTGTAGAGGATAATGAGCTGAATGCGGAAATAGCGAAGACAGTTCTCGAAGATGTCGGAGCGTTGATTACCCGAGTGGAAGATGGACAGCAGGCAGTGAAATTATTTAAAGAGAAACCGGCAGGAACATTTGATGCAATTCTGATGGATCTGATGATGCCTGTTATGGATGGATATACAGCTACGAAGAAGATCAGGTCATTAGAACATTCAGATGCAAAAACAATACCAATTATAGCTATGACAGCGAATGCATTTCAGGAAGATGCTGAAAAGTGCATTGCCGTAGGGATGAATGCTCATCTGGCAAAACCTTTAAATATAGAAAAAATGATGACAACAATCTGTCATTTAGTAAAAAAGAAAAATGAATGAAATATACATTTTTGCTTATTATTTTATGCTTAATCTGGCAGCTATACATGGCATCATCCTTGGTGTTGGGGTTTTAAATACGCTCTATTTTTGTAGAGAGACAAATTTTTTATATTTTTTCTGATAAATTATCTATTAAAAAAATAAAGGTGGAAATTAACAAATGTTGATTTCCACCTTTCGCAACTTACAATAAAATCCCTTCGCCCGAAGTTTCTTTTTGGAACTGTAGTAGAGTAGGGAAATAGAAATAGAAACAGAAGTGAAAGAACCTTCGGGAGAAAAGAAATTCAGGATAACTCTTCCTGAAAATGTTGAATAATCAAATCTGCACAGGAGATGCCATGCAAAAATCTGATTAGGAACATACAATTATAAATACATATTCTTATGTGAAAACATAGGAATCACATAACATATGCCGGAGTATTAACATCTTTAAATACCCACTTGTTGCAGTATAACAGGATTTTAATATTAAGTCAATAAAAAATGCAAATATTTTTATGTTTATATTTTCACATATATTTTTTTGCAAATATTTTCACTTTTTATTCTGTACAGATTGACACAGTGTCGTTGATACTTTATAATAAATTGATAAATACGGCATGGCTGTGGGGGAAAAGTATGAAAAATGATAAAATAATTAAAATAATTCGAGTAGCTAAAAAGTATTATGAATCGCATATGGATCAGAAGGTTATCGCACAGGAAGAGGGAATGTCTGTATCAACTGTCAGTAGAATGTTAAAGAAAGCAGAAGAGATGGGATATATCAAAATTACTGTGGAATATCCTGTGTTATCTAACGAGGAACTATCTGCTTCTTTAAAGAAAAAGTATAATTTAGAGAAAGTATTTCTCGTTCCAAAGCTTTCAGATGCGCCTGTTGCAGTACAGGAAGATGTCTGTAGAGCAGCAGCAAAAGATTTATCTTCCTATTTAAATGACGGAAGTATTATCGGAACTGCCTGGGGGCGTACCATGAAAAGCTTTGCAAATTATGTTTCTGATTTGGGCGTGCATAACGTGAAAGTGGTGCAGATTAATGGAAAAACGAATGAGACATCTGTTCCTGTCGGTGCAGATGATTTGTCACAGGCAATTGCCAGAGCAGGACACGGGGAAGCTTATGTCATTCCAGCACCAGTCGCAGTAGATTCTGCCGAGATTGCAGAGATGCTAAAAAAAGAAAGAAATATCTCTGCCGCACTCACATTAGCACGAGAATGCCAGATTGCTCTCTTTGGAGTAGGTAATCTGAGTCGGAATACCATTCTATATCGTTCCGGTTCTTTAAAAGAAGAAGACTTTATTGAACTAGAAGAAAAAGGAGCGGTAGGAGATGTCTGCACCTGCTTCTTTGATGCACGGGGAGAAGCGGTAAGCAGTTCTTTTGCAAAAAGACGTATTAGCATTACATTAGAAGAACTGAAAAAAATTCCATGTAAAATTGGAGTTGCTTCTGGACTTGAGAAAAAAGAAGCACTTCATGCTGCATTACTGGGCGAATACATAAATATACTCTATGCCGATGAAGAATTAGGAAAAGAGTTAATTGCTATTTAATTCATTAGATACACTACAGACGAAGCCACTGCTCCCAATAAGGCATATTTGTGGTCTCGGAGCAAGGTTTAGATGCGAGCGCATAAAGCGAGCATTTAAACCGCCGCGACTAAAGTCACAAATATAGGGTATCGGTTCTCTTCCCGGGCGTCTGTCTCTTAATGAATTAAATAGTAAATTACTGGCGATAGTGATTTAAGAAGTCTGCCATACTATCTGTTGCCTTTTTTAATACCTCAATTCGCGGTAAATATACCACACGGAAGTGGTCGGGCTGCTGCCAGTTAAATCCGCCACCGTGAATGAGAAGGACTTTCTTTTCACGAAGCAGATCTAATACGAATTGTTCATCGTTCACGATGTTGAACTTTTTCGTATCAATTTTTGGGAAAATGTAAAAGGCTGCCTTTGGTTTTACGGCACTAATTCCTGGGATGTCTGTCAGCGCTTTGTAAATAAATTCACGTTGTTCATAAATTCTTCCACCTGGCATAATATAATCTTCTACGCTCTGGTGACCGCCAAGTGCCGTCTGTACGATGGACTGGCCTGGAACATTGGAGCAGAGACGCATGTTAGAGAGCATGTTTAATCCCTCAATATAGTCTTTTGCCATAGCCTTATTTCCACTTAAAATCATCCAGCCGACACGGAAACCGGCGATCATATGTGATTTGGATAATCCGCTGAATGTTACACAGAATAAATCCGGTGCGAGAGAAGCGATGGAAATATGTTTTTCACCATCCATAACAAGACGGTCATAGATTTCATCAGAAAAAATGATTAACTGATGTTCTCTTGCTACCTGTACAATCTGCTCTAATACCTCCTTTGGGTATAGCGCACCTGTTGGATTGTTTGGATTGATGATAACAATGGCCTTTGTGCGGTCATTGATTTTTTTGCGGATATCATCAATGTCTGGATACCATTCGGATTCTTCATCACAAATATAGTGAACAGGTTTTCCGCCAGCTAATGTAGCACAAGCAGTCCATAATGGGTAATCTGGAGAAGGAATCAAGATTTCGTCTCCATTATCAAGAAGTGCGGACATACAAAGATTAATCAGTTCACTAACTCCATTTCCAGTGTAGATATCATTAATATTTACATTTGGGATATGTTTTAGCTGTGCGTACTGCATGATTGCTTTTCTGGCTGAAAAGAGTCCCATTGCATTGGAATATCCTTCACAATCTGTTAACTGTTGACGCATATCATAGATGACTTCATCCGGTGTACGGAAACCAAATGGAGCAGGATTACCAATATTTAATTTTAAAACATGAGTTCCGGCTTCTTCCATACGGGTGGCTTCATCAACAACCGGTCCTCTCACATCATATAAAACATTGTCTAATTTGGATGATTTCTTAAATTCACGCATTTTTTTCCCCTCTTTATTGCTAATATTCCTGCTAATAGTTGCTGCAGAAGTTGTTTGTATATTCTTATTGATATCACTTATAATTTCTGCTTCGAAAATTGAACTTTTCTGTCTTTTAGCAGACATTGTAAGTGCTTCTGAATTTTCTTTGTTACTATTTCCTAATATGGTTTTGTTTGTATCTAATATATTTCTATTAGAGGCAGAGATTTCTGTATCAGATTCCACATTAGATACTCCAATTAACCATTCTTCCTCTACTTGTAATGTTTTCGCCAGAAACAGTAAAATATCCGTTCGTGGAACTGTTTTACCGCTTACATACTGGCTTACATGACTTTTTCCAAGTTTAATTCCCTGTACCTGTGCCGCTCGTACAAGGTCAATCTGCTTTAGGTTCTGCTTCTTCATGGCAGCTTTTAATCGTTCTGAGAAGACTTCTTTTTGAATCATGTAGCTGCTCCTTTCTATTTTTTGTAATTGAATCACAAGTTCAATTTACTTTATTCTTTTCGTAAAAGTTAGGTAGAGTATAGCATAAAGAAAAATAAAGTTCAATACAAAATAAATATTCTTGAACTTTTTTGTATTGAACTTTTATACAACTACACATAAATATTTTGATATGATGAGACCTGTTTGTAGGCAGCCTGAAATTATTCATTTAATAATTAAAGGGGAACGAAAGTATAGTTCTTTTATTGTGTAAAATAAAAAGGGGGAAAAAGAAGAGAATCGTAAAATATGGCTAGGAAAAGCTTGATATGATATACTTTTAAAGTATTAGAATAAATTCAATTACGAATACGCAATTGAAAATTTACAAGATAAGAAAGGCAGGTCTTAGAAATTGAAAATGATACATAGTTTAATAATTCTAGCAGGTACAGTTTTTTTCATATGGTTCAGCATTCCATTATTCACTCACCGAATTTTAAATATTGGGAATCTTACAGGGTTAGTGGTCAGTGGTATTTTACTGATTGGAGGCATTTTTTATAAGAATTTTCAGCAAGGAATATTTTATTTGCAAAAATACTTTTTGGGAAAATGTGTGATTGGTATTATGGCAATTGCTATTGGCATTGTAGTTATAACTGCTGTTATCGAAACCGTTCTTATCGTAAAGGCATCAGCAAAAAAGCCGCAGGAGAATGCAACACTTATTGTACTTGGATGTAAAGTATACGACGAACATGCCAGCCGCTCTTTGCGTGAAAGGTTAGATGCCGCCCTCATTTATTTAGAGGAAAATCCCAATTCACAATGTATTGTATCTGGTGGAATGGGCGAGGGAGAAAAAATCAGTGAAGCGGAGTGTATGTACCGATACCTAACAAAGAAGGGAATTAATTCTTCAAGAATCATAAAAGAAGATAAATCAACTTCTACGCGGGAAAATCTGCGATTTTCTAAAAAGATAATAGAAGAAAAAGGATTGGGGAACAATATAGCGATTGCAACGAGTGAATATCATCAGTATCGTGCTTCACAGATAGCAAAATCACTTGGTTTTTCTGTTGGAGCAGTATCAGGACATACTGCCTGGTGGTTATTTCCAACATTTTATATGAGGGAGTTATATGGGATTTTATATCAGGCATTGTAGGTAAAAAGAGATTGTTATTTGTATAATAAAAAAATAGTCGAAAATATTAAAGAAGTTGTTTATTTATCGTAAGGAATGATTTTTCAAACACGCTCTAAAAAGGGGGAAAACATGTATGAAGGTTCTTATAATACCAGATGTTCATTTGAAACCATTTATGTTTAAACAGGCAGCAGAATTAATGGAGAGGGGAATTGCGAAAAGAGCTGTTTGTCTGATGGATATTCCTGATGACTGGAACAAGCAGTTTGACATCTCACTTTATGAGCAAACTTATGATGCAGCTATCAGTTTTGCAAAAAAATATCCCGATACCGCCTGGTGCTACGGAAATCATGATTTAAGTTATGTCTGGCATGTACCTGAGACAGGATACAGCACGATGGCTGCTTATACCGTACAAAAAAAGCTACTTGATTTAAAGGAAGTATTGCCAGAGAGCAATCCAATAAAGTATGCTCACAGAATTGATAATGTCCTATTTTCTCATGCCGGAATATCAAAAGACTTCGTTGACTTATATGTTCCAAAGATAAAGCACGATGATGTGGATACTGTTTTAAACTACATTAATAATTTAGGGAAAATGAAGATGTGGTATGATGGATCCCCAATCTGGCTCAGACCACAGTATACAGATGTGAAGATGTATAAATCACGACAATTCCTGCAGGTAGTCGGGCATACTCCGATGGAAACTATTACAAAAAAGAAAAATGTGATATCATGCGATGTATTTTCCACATATCGGGATGGCAAACCAATAGGAACAGAAGAATTCCTTTTATTAGATACTATTACATGGGATTATAGTATGGTTAATTATGGAAATTATTAAATCATTTTATCAAGAGAATACTACGTGTATTTATAAATATAAATATATGAAACCAATACAATCAGCTTTGAACAAGAACCAGCAAATATTGATGATATAATGGAAACTATTAATCATTTTCAATGTTTTGATTATATGATTGATTCTGCAAATGATATATTAGACGAGGATTTTATTAAAAATACTCATAAAATATTAAAGACAAATACATCTGATAGTAGAATTTCATGGTTTAACGTGGGCGAATATAAATCAAGGAAAAATATGGTGGGAGATTTGATTACCACACCACCTGAAAAAGTAAAAAGTACAATAGAAAAATTGCTTAACGAATACAATAAAAAACAGACGGTATCATTTGACGATATTTTAGATTTTCATGTAAAGTTCGAAAGAATACATCCGTTTCAAGATGGAAACGGTCGCGTTGGAAGAATTATTATGTTCAAAGAATGTCTGAAATATAACATTGTTCCTTTCATTATTGAGGATAATTTAAAAATGTATTATTACCGTGGTTTAAAAGAATGGGATAATGAAAAGGGGTATCTGAGAGATACTTGCCTGACAGCACAGGATAGATATAAACAGTATCTGGATTATTTTGAAATAAAATATTGAAAATTTTTGAATTTAAAGGATTTATCACTACAAAGGATAGGTCCTTTTTTATTCTAACTTGTAATAATAATTTTTTTTAAATAACACTTGCAAAATACCCTCACAGGGTATATAATCCCATTTATCTGATAAAGAATAAAATTTACAGAAGGGAGAATGCTATGGGAGAGTGTTGTAATAATAAAGAAGATATTTCTTTATCTTGTCATTGTGGAGCGAATGATAGTTTTAAAAGCAATTCTTCTCAACCGAAGTGTCAAAATTGCAGTGTAAAGAAGAAAGTTCGTTCAGAAAAAGAATTTAAGGCCTTGCTCAATCGTTTAAGCCGTATCGAAGGACAGGTTCGTGGTGTTCGGTCGATGTTGGAGAATGATGCGTACTGTATTGATATTCTTACACAGGTATCTGCAATTAATGCAGCATTGAATAGCTTTAATAAAGTATTGATTGCAAATCATATCCGTACCTGTGTAAAAGAAAATATTCAGGCGGGAAATGATGAGGTTGTGGAAGAATTAGTATCCACATTGCAGAAGCTTATGAAGTAACAATTTTCAGTAATTTAATCATTCAGAAGAAAGTATCGTTTTTAGGTATATCGGATGTGAGATGATTCCCACCTCGCATGACGCGCATCTCGCAGCAAGAATACCGGGGCATTCTTGAATTCATGATATAAAGATACATTTTAAAAACATAATAATAAATTTGACAGGAGGATAAAAACAGATGGAGCAGTATAACGTAACCGGAATGACTTGTGCCGCATGTCAGGCGCGTGTAGAGAAAGTGGTCTCTAAAGTTCCTGGTGTTACAAGTGTTTCGGTGAATCTTTTAACGAATTCTATGGGAGTAGAGGGAACAGCTCTTTCAACAGATATTGTTGCTGCAGTAGAAAAGGCCGGTTACCATGCTTCTGTAAAAGGAGCCGAGAAAGAGAGTAGTCAGGGAGCGGAAGCTCTGGCAGATACAGAAACACCAAAGCTATTAAAGAGATTAATTATTTCTCTTATCTTTTTAATGCCACTTATGTACCTTTCCATGGGACATATGATGTGGAACTGGCCATTGCCGGGATTTTTAAATAATAATCATGTAGGCATGGGGCTTGCACAGCTTTTATTTACCGTAATTATTATGGTAATCAATCAGCGTTTCTTTATCAGTGGATTTACAAGCCTTATTCACAGGGCACCAAATATGGATACCCTGGTTGCGATGGGGGCAACGGCAGCATTTAGCTATAGTACGTATGCCTTGTTCGCAATGACGGCAGCACAGACTGCAGGTAATAATAAGCTTGTTATGAGCTATATGCATGAATTCTATTTTGAATCTGCTGCCATGATTCTTACACTGATTACTCTTGGTAAAACATTAGAGGCATATTCAAAAGGAAAGACAACAGATGCATTAAAAAGTCTTATGAATCTTGCTCCGAAGATGGCTACCGTTGTTCGTAATGGTCAGGAACAGATCATTTCCGCAGAACAAGTGAAAAAGGGCGATATTTTTCTTGTAAAACCGGGCGAGAGTATACCGGTAGATGGTATTGTTCTTGAAGGAAACAGTGCAATTGATGAGGCAGCTCTTACTGGAGAGAGTATTCCAGTAGATAAGGCAGAAGGAGACAATGTTTCTGCAGCAACAATTAACCAATCTGGATTTTTAAAATGTGAGGCTACAAGAGTAGGAGAGGATACAACCCTTTCCCAGATTATTAAGATGGTAAGTGATGCAGCAGCAACAAAAGCGCCTATCGCCAAGATTGCTGATAAAGTGTCTGGTATTTTTGTACCGGCAGTTATTACGATTGCGGTTATCACGATTATTGGCTGGCTTCTTGCCGGACAGACAGTTGGATTTGCCCTTGCAAGAGGTATTTCTGTTCTTGTGATCAGTTGTCCCTGTGCGTTAGGTCTTGCGACACCAGTAGCGATTATGGTTGGTAATGGCGTTGGTGCAAAGAATGGTATTTTATTTAAGACGGCGGTATCTTTAGAAGAAGCAGGCAAAGTCGATATTGTTGCCTTAGATAAGACCGGAACGATTACAACTGGCCAACCGAAAGTAACGGATATTCTTCCGGTTGACGGAATCAGTGAACAGGAGCTTTTAGAAACAGCATTTTCACTGGAAAAGAAGAGTGAGCATCCGTTAGCAAAGGCAATTGTAGAATATGGCGATGAGAAAAAATTCACCGTTCCTGTTGTAGAAGATTTTCAGGCTGTTCCTGGTAATGGACTTACTGGAACATTAAATAATAAAACACTTATAGGTGGTAACTTACTTTTTATAGAAAAGAGTTTATCTATCTCTGAAAAAATAAAACATAGTGCAGAGCAATTAGCGTCTGCCGGAAAAACACCACTTTTCTTTGCAAAAGATAATCATCTGCTTGGAATTATCGCCGTAGCTGACGTAATTAAGGAAGATAGCCCACAGGCAATTAAAGAGTTAAAGGCGATGGGGATTCATGTTGTAATGCTCACCGGAGATAATGAGCGTACCGCAAGGGCAATCGGAGAACAGGCAGGTGTAGATAATGTAATCGCAGGCGTTCTTCCAGATGGAAAGGAAAGCGTTATTCGTGCATTAGGCGAAAAAGGAAAAGTTGCTATGGTTGGTGATGGAATTAATGATGCTCCCGCTTTAACTCGCGCTGATGTAGGAATCGCAATCGGAGCAGGTACCGATGTAGCGATGGATGCCGCCGATGTTGTATTGATGAAGAGTAAACTCGCGGATGTTCCGGCTGCAATCCGCTTAAGCCGAGGCGTATTACGAAATATCCACGAAAACTTATTCTGGGCATTTTTCTATAACACAATTGGAATTCCTCTGGCAGCTGGTCTGTTAATCCCAGTATTAGGATGGAAATTAAATCCAATGTTTGGAGCGGCAGCAATGAGTTTATCCAGTTTCTGTGTTGTTACAAACGCATTACGTTTAAACCTGTTAAATATTCGAAGTACAAAAAAAGATAAAAAGAAGAAAAAAGCGATAGATGTTAGTTTAATTAACATAAATAATAATGAAAAGAAAGAGGTAAATGAAATGACAAAGACAATGAATATCAAAGGAATGATGTGCGGACACTGTGAAGCAGCAGTAAAGAAAGCATTAGAAGCACTTCCAGAGGTAGCTTCAGCAGAAGTAAGCCATGAGAAGGGGACGGCTGTAGTTACTTTAGAAAAAGAGATTGCAGATGATGTCTTAAAGAAAACAGTTGAAGATAAAGATTACGAAGTTGTTGAGATTAAGTAATAATTTGTCAGGCTAAGCAGCTATAAAAAAGCATTCTTAAATTCCTTAGAGAAATAGGATGCTTTTTTATTTTCAAGAATAGATTGGAAAAGTATTGAATAAAATAAAAATATTTCTATTAGAAAATTAGAAAACAATTTAAATATAGGATTATTTTTGCGTAATATAACGTAAAGTGACGTTATATTATTTTACAAGGATATATAGCTGGAAGAGAAAAAGATATTATGTCCCTGAATTCGATGGTTTTATAAGGAGATTGAGTGAGTATAAACATCTGTGGCCTCGGAGCAAGTGCTGGATGCGAGCATAAGGGCGAACATCCAACACGTAGCGACTAAAGTCACAGATATAAAGAGGTTTATTTCTTATGGCGTCAGTTTTGCCATAGCTGAATCAAATCAGAAGAGTTCTCTAACTATTCGCGAAATCCAACTTTAACGAATAGTTGTAAAGAAAAGAGTATCTGTAACCGCTTTATATATCTACTATTTACTATTTACTATTTACTATTTACGTTCTAGGTTTTCAACTTTATAATTTAGAAATATTTTAAATGAAAAAAGGCCAGAATTTTCTGACCTTTTTTCGCTGGTAATCTTCTAACTATTTTACTTTCAGCCCTTTAAAAATCTTCTTATAAATCTTTTTTACCTTCTTAGGTACCCGAATAACAAGCTTTTTGTGAGCATTTTTAAAAGCTTTTTTATTTGCAGTTTTTCTTGTTAAGTACACAGATTTTATGGTGACTGTTTTTAGATTCTTACAGTTAAAGAATGCATTTCTATTGATTTTTACAATATTTGTTCCTATCGTTACTTTTGTAAGATTTTTATTATTGTTAAAGGCCTTCGCTCCAATGGAAGTTACTTTGTAGGTTATTCCCTGTGCATAAATTTGTGCAGGAACGGTAACATTTTTTGTAGTTTTACTTGTTTTAACAAGAATTACCTCTGCTCCTGGTTTTGATACTTTATACTCGTTTCCAGAAATAGTATATGATGTACCTACCTTTGGATAAGCTAGTTTTTCTATGGAAATTATCCTTTTCGCTGCACACTTCCTACAGCGGTATGTAAGTTCTCCTGCTGTCTCATAAGTAGCTCTTTTTGTGACGGTACCATCATTCCACTGATGTTCTAACTTTGGAAGAATCTTTCCTTCTTCTAAAAGGGTCTTACAAGTGCGGCAATAGGTATCTCCAGTCTATCCTTCCGCCTTGCAGGTTGCAGTTGCTTTATTTCTAATTCCTTTGGAATGACCCTTTGCAACAATTTCTTCTTTTTTCTTATCATTACAGACCTGACAAACAGAAATCGAATATCCATTTTCTGTGCAGGTTGCATTCTTGTGTTGTTCTTCTCTGTAATCGTGTTTTGTTTTTTTAGTGCTAACTGTTTCTGTCTCACCACAGTTTTCACATGTGTAGGTTACGCTTCCTTCTTCCTTACAGGTTGCCTTTTTTGTAACAGTACCACTATTCCAGTCATGGTCAAATTTCTTGGTTGGCTTTCCAGATGAAAGTAGTGTTCCGCAATCTTTACAATAGGTGTCTCCAGTATATCCTTCATATTTACAAGTTGGCTTTTTATAATTTCTAGTTTCTTTGTTTTTATGACCGGTTGCCTTTAAAGATTCTGTTTTTTTATAAGGACAGTTTGTATAAGCGCAACAATATTTTTTTTCTCCCGTTGTTGTACAAGTTGGTGCTACTGTTGTTGTTCCTGAATCTAAATCATGAGTATGATTCTTTCCACAACCTTCTCGGCCACATGTTGCGGTTCCATCTCCATTGTCTGTCCAATCATGTCCTAATGCTGGATTTTTGGCATCTTGCTTAGTGATCGTTTTTGAACAGCGGCTACATTTACCGTAAAGAACGCCATCACTTTCACAAGTTGGTGCATCTCTTTTTGTTAGAATATACTTATGCCCAAGTTTTTTTACAGCTTCTGTTTTTGTAGCTTTACAAATTCCATTTTCTTCATAGGTACAATGATATGTTTTTTCTCCAGGTGCTGTACATGTTGGCTCTGTAGTTATTGTTCCGGAATCCCATTCGTGAGTATGCTTTTTCCCACATCCGTTACGAGTACAGGTAGCAGTTTCGTCTCCATTATCTTTCCAGTTATGACCTAGAGCGTGTTTGAAAAACATTTTAAGTTGTTCATTTTAACCAAATTAATATT
>OLSO01000331.1_pt1 | contig 47887 bp, 43 predicted proteins | sample 1672441 | NCBI WGS metagenome assembly OLSO01 (sample SAMEA3136686, study PRJEB25190) | human gut metagenome | biome: human gut; feature: human-associated habitat; material: faeces | place: Austria | collected 2013 | reverse complement strand
AAAATCAATTAAATATATTTTTATCTTTTTATAAACGTTTTATACGTGTTTCTTTTTTAATAAGTTATTCATTTGCTAAATATTTAGATAATTTGTTTTCCTTTCCTAAAGATTTAATTTGAAACTATAATATAAGCACAACATCAGGGTTAAAGAGTTGTCAAGATAAACAATTTTAAATGATATACATCTGAATAAAATTATATATAAAGTCAATGCCTTCTTCAATATATAAAAATGAATCACTATAGGATTGTATCTCTTCTTGATTTAATGCTGATGAATATCTTTGTTTATTTTTACAAAAGTCCTTATATGTTGAAAATATGTTAGATTCTAATTTTTTTAATGAACTAATATATTTATTATAAATTTCTATTCCCTGAGTAGTTCCTATACTACTTACTATTTTCTGATTAAAATTGCATATATTATTTATACTGTTTTTTAATTTTTTTTCATATTTAAAATAAATTTTAAATGCACCATCGATTTTAACTCTTTTTTCTTCTTGCAAAACAAATAGTGTATACTCTAATTCTTGATTTATGTTATTTATTTTTTTATTTATAATATTATCTATAGTGTCCTTATTTATTTTTTCAAAATCCAATCTTAAATCACCTAAATTTTTAAATAAACCTATTACTAGTCCTATATCTATTTTTTTTAAACTAACATCTTCATTTGAGATATCTTCATATTTACTATTATATTTTTCATAAATATCATCCAATATATTAGATGATGTAGTTACTGGTTTTACTACTACTTCCTTCATTCTACTTTCTAATATATTATCAAATTTGATTTTTAAATCTTCATCTATATCTAAAGAACTAAAGATTGAATAAAGTTCTGATACTATCATATTTAAATCTTGAATATCCTTTGGTATTTCACTCACCTTACGTTTATAACGATAGTATTGTTTCATATTATTAAAACCTATAAAACTATCTATTCCACTTAAATAGACTCTAAAATTATTATATAAACTATGTAGTTTTGCCAAACTCATCGGAATTTCATGCGTTTCATCTATTAAATCCTTCCAAATTATATCAAAATCTTCATTGGATATATATATGTCACTAAATAAATCTAATATCTCGCAAGTCTTTTCCCATAAATTATTTTTTATATTCTCTTTTACAATTGGCTCTAATCTATTTTTAATTCTATCTTTTTCATCAGTATCTAACTTAAACTTTAATTCTATACTTGGCTTTTCATCACGATATTTTTTGTTCACTTTATTTAAATCTCTATTAGATATTCCATTTAACAAATCTATCTTAGATAAAAGTTGTAATAAATTAGATTTTCCACTTTCATTTTTCCCCACTATTACAGTTATATCATCTTCTACTTGCAAGTTGTTTGAATCTTCCCCAAATGATTTGTAATAATTTATCTTTACATTATTTAACTTCATCTATTTCCTCCCTTATTGAAGATGGTATTGTCAAAAATACTTACTGTATTTTTGACTAAGACATTAATTTTTATCTAAAACTATATAGGTTGTAATTTTCTTAGTTAATATAAATAAATATATTTTTTATATTAATTTTCTTTATATTTCCAAGCCCTATCACTAGATGTCATTGCCTCATAATGTTTGATATGACCCATTTTTTCAAAAATTAATTTGAATACTCTTTTATAATTTTCTAAATTTTCATAGCATAATACATAATCATCACTAATAAAATGAGACCCATCATTTATATACGATAATAAAGATTTACAGATTAACTTGTCTTCTCCTTCAAATTTATTTACACATTCTTGATAATCATATCCACATAATACATTAAAATAATGTTCTAATATTCTCCTCATTGCATTTAATCCTGTGGATATGTCTAGAACATTATTTTCATTTGATATATCTTCTATATTGTCTAAAGTTCTCCATAAAGTTTCATAAGTTGTTAGTATAGGATTGTTTTCAAATCTTTGTATATTAGATATATTATTTAGCTTTTGAATAATCCAATATGATTCTATGTTTGCAGAAGCATGTTTTCTTGAGCCTTTATATGTAACTTCTTTATAAAAATAAATATTATGAGTAAAGATAAAAACTTGCTTAATATCATTTTTATTATTAATACATTCATCTATAAGATCTTTTATCAATGTACTAATAATAAATAATGTATTACTATCTAAGCTAGAAATAGGGTCATCTATTACAAGTATTTTATCTTTTCTAATATCTGTAGGCTCATCACTACCGTTAACTAAATAATAAAAATATAAAAATGTTATAAATCTATATTCTCCTTCACTTAAAGTATCTTTTGCATTTGTTCCATCACTTCTCACAATTTTATAAGTACCTTTTTCTTCTCCTAAAGCTAATTTAAAACTATTAAATCCAAAATTTTTTAATATATTATTTATATCATTTACCACACTCTCTACATTTGCAATTTTTAAGCTTTCCTCACTTATATTTTTTTCTTTTTCCTTAATATTTTTTTGAAGTCCAAAAATTCTTTTTTCTAATCCATATATAGCTTTATCTTTATTTTCTATATCTTTAAAATATTTTTTTATATACTCTTTTAAATTATTTATCATCATAATCCATATATCATTTATAACTTTATCTTTTTCCTTTTTTAAATTATCAATTCTGTCATTATTTACTTTCAAATTTTTATTTATTTCATCTATAATTAATCTTATTCCATTTATTTTTTCATATAAAGATTCTATTTCTATTATTTTACTTGGCATATATATTTTTTCTTGTATTAATCTGATATTAGACTTATAAATTAATTTTATTTCTTCTATTTTATTTTTTAACTCATCAAGGTTATTGATTTTATAACTTTCATAATCTATACTATCCAATGATCTTATAAGTGAATCAAAACATCCTTGATATTCATTTTTAAATAAATTCAATTTTTCACAATCATTTTTATAGCTTTCATCAAAATATTCTTCAATATTTTCTAATATACTGTTATTCAAGCTTTGTTGACAAAAAGGACATTTATTATCACTATTTTCTATAAAACTTAAACCTTTCTTTACCCAGTCGCTATTAGATAACTTAGATATTAATTTTCCTATTTCTAAATCTTCTTTTCCTATAATTATTTTACCTAATAAACTACATTCTTCCACTTTTTTAATATCTTTGATATCTAAAATAGGTAAGTATTTATATTTTTTCAATTCACTACTATATAAATCTTTATATCTATTTAATACTTCATCTTCTTCAACTTCTTTCAACTCTAAATTCTTATAATTACCTAATAATCTTTCAAAAAAATTATTCTTACTATTAGCAACACCTGTAAAAGCCTCTTTGCATTTACTATAGTATTTTGTTTTTTGTCCCCAACAAAAGTCTATTGCATCACGTTTAATTTTATTTTTTTCTTCTTTTATTTTCTCTAAACTTTCTTTAGTCTTGTTAAAATTTTTAGATTCTTTTTCTTTTTCTTCTTTTAAATGTTCAATTTTTTCTTTTATATCAACTGATTCTTTTCCTAATGTAAAGATACCTTTAATCTCTTTTTTTTGCGAAAAATTTTCTTGTACAAAATCTTTATTATAAACCAACGTATCTATCTCTGAGGAATTTTCCCATAAAATATTACATTTCTCAAATCTCTCATTTTTAGAATCTTTTAGAACATTTGCTAAAGTAGATTTTCCACTACCATTATTTCCATAAAAATAATTAATCTTTGTTGGTTTTATAAGTGTTCCATTTTCTTTAGTATATGTTGCTACATTATCTAATTTAATTTCTTTTATCATAATATTTTCCTTTCTAATAAATTTAATAATTCTATTTAAAACATTATCCTATAAATAATTTATACTAAGCAGAAATTATTACGATTACTCTGCCAATGCTACTTGCTTGAATCCAACTTGACCATTCATGAGTAATGGTAGAAGAAAATCTCGAAGAGAAGTCAGTTCTTGATTCTGTTCTTTATTTTTTACAATTTTATTTATACAACTTACTATGTTTTGTTGTAATTCAAATCGTAATTCAGCATCTTTTGGTAAACATATTTTAAAATTATTTATATAGTTTTTATTTGCATGTGGAACTGTTGAACCAGTATTAACTTTTTTAAAAATTGGTTCAAGTTTTTTCATAATTAAAAATAAAAAGTTATTATCAACATAATTATTTTTTATTTCTAATTTACAAAATGTAGACCCTATTACGCCAATATTTCCAACATAAACATCACTACTTGCTGCACCATCCATAACCATTAAAACCTCTCCTGATGTTGTAACCATGGATTCTTTTGAGCAGTATTGTATTGTTTCTGAATTAACTGCTTCAATAGTTAAATATTCTATGAGTTCATCATCCCTTTTATCAAATAATTTATCAGGAGTTTTTCCTTTTATAAAATCAAATACTTCATTAAGTTTTTTACATTCCCATCCTTCAGGAATTTCTCTCTTTAATACTTCATTCCAAACCATTTTTCCACCACTTGATTTATATGGTTTACCTTCTTCATTTGGAAATTCAAATTGTAAAAACCAATAATCATAAATCGTTTTTGCCATTGACTCAAGTTGTACATTGATTTTGTTGTTGTTTTCAATTTTATTATCAATATTTTTAAGAAGTTTTGTAACTTTAATTTTGGTATCATCTTGATCTGGAATAATCATTTCCATATTTTCTACTATATCTTTATTTACAGAATCATAAGTTGTTCCATTACTTTGTTTTTTTAGATTTTCAATATTATATTTCAATGCATAGAATAAAAAATCATTATTTCCATCTTTAGCAGTTATAGATGATAATCCACGACCTATACATAAATCGGTTGGAGCAAAATTTAAATCTCCAACAGGTGCTCTTACACTCATTAAAATATCACCCTTTTTAGCCATTTTTGTAACCTTAGTAGTATATGTATCTATTTCAGGATAAAATTGACCAAAAGTTCTATTTCCTTGTAAAAATGGTGTTCCTTCATTCTCTGTGTAATATTTTGATTGAGGTGATTGACCTGCTACAAAATTTGCAATTTCTTTAAATTTAATTTTCATAACTCAATTCCTCCAATCTCTCTTTAATTTCATCTTCAAGAGATCTTCCTTCAGAGAAAAGTCTATCTAAATTAGATTTAAAAGAATTCATCTTCTCCTCAAATTCTTCTGGAGTTAATTCAACAAACTCAATTTTAACTTCAAAATATTGACCTGCTGACAATGAATAATTCTTATCCTTAATCTCATCATAAGTAACTTGTACACTAAAATCATCCACTACTTCTTGATTAATAAATGTATTTTCAATCTTTTCAATCTCTTCATAACTTAAAACTGTCTTTTGGTTTTTACCATCTTTAACTTTTTTACCTAGTTTTGAAGCATCTACAAGCATTACTTTTCCATCTTGATTGGATTTATCTATAAATAATACAGATACATTTGTTCCTGTATTGGCAAATATATTAGAAGGCATAGAAATAACACCTTTTAGCCAGTGATTGTCTATTATCTTTTGTCTGACTTTCTTTTCAATTCCGCTTTGTGCTGTTATAAATCCAGTCGGTACTACTATTGCTGCTTTTCCATCTTCTTTTAATGAGTAAAGAATATGTTGGATAAAGCATAAGTAAATTGCCATTGAATCTTTTTTCTTGTTTGGTATTTTAGGAATACCAGCAAAGAACCTATCTGTTTCTGACCATTTTTGTTCTATCAAATTTCTTGTGCTTGAAAAGTCCATCTTAAAAGGAGGATTTGAAGTTATATAGTCAAATTTTTTAATTCCTGAACTTGCATCATGTGGAATATTGTAATGTGCTGGTGTAACTAGTGTGTCCCCTTCTATAATATTGTCTAAGCTATGAGTTAAACCGTTTAACATCATATTAATTCTTAAAAATCTCGATGATTTACCAGAAATATCTTGTGTATATACTTGTGCTTTTTCTCCAAATGAACCTTGTCCTAATTCATTTGCAAGGTGAAGTACTAATGAACCTGAACCTGCTGATGGGTCGTATATTTCATATAATTTGTCTTCAACTGGTGTCATGTTTACAAGTATTTTTGAAATAATATTACTGATTGCCTGTGGTGTAAAGTACTCTGCATATACCCCACTTGCTACATTGTAGTCTTTTATAAGATACTCAAATATTGTGCTATAAAAATCAAAATTATTTTTAAATGCATTTCCAAAGTCAAATTTTTCTTGGCTTATAATACCGAATATATTTTTAGCAAAATTGTTTCTCTTTGAAGCTTCAACATTTTCTGTTATTCTTGTAAACAGTGGTTTTCTTTCTCCATCTGCTGTTTCTATACTAAATTCTTTATTTTCTTCATAATTTGATATCCTTTCAAGAGCATCATCAAATAATGAATAGAAATTATCCAGTGAAACTTGTTTTATTAAGCTTTCAATAGTATCTTCATATTTAAAAGCTACGTTTTGAGGATATGAATCATAAAAAGCACTTAATTCATCATTTTCATCTTTTAAAATTTCTTCTGGTGTGATATCTATTTCTTGTGCAAATTCTTTTAAATTAGCCATAAATTTGTCATTTAAAAATTTATATAGGAAAACAGAAGTGATTACTACTTCCTCACTTGCTTGGTTTGATAGGCCGTTAGTTTGACACAACCCTTTTAATTCATCTATGATTTGTTTTATTTTACTTTCTAATGTAAATATTTCTGTCATATACCTTCCCCCTTTTGTATATACACTTTATATTATTTAAATAATTGTAGATTACTATATAGTTCATTAAGTAATGCTTCATAAAATGGCTTTATTTTAGAATAAAGTTTTTCTTTCAATAGTAATTTTGTAACTTTAGATTTTACAGAATCCACAAAGTTTTTTCTCCCCTGAACTATTATAATTTCTTTATCCAAAACATCTTTTATCGCACCATAAATCAGTACTAATGCACGTTCCATTTCCTTATTATCAATTTTGTATGTTATTATAGCATCTTGATAAGTTTTTACAAAAGAATAATTTCCCCCATAAATCTTTGATAATCTTTCATTTTCATAATTTATATCTCTTGCTCTTTTTAATGCATCTAATAATTCATCTGTTATTTCATCTATATTTTCTAAATCTGATATAGATAAGTCATTAAATATCTTTTGTAATAATTCATCTAACTTTCTAATTTTTATATCATCTTTATTTTTATTGTTTTTTATTTCATTTTGTATTTCTCTTATAACCTCAAAGAATCGTTGGAGTTTAGGATTGTTTTCTGCCATTTCGCCCAAATTCATAATAATGATTTTAGTTTTTATAAATTCATACAGTATTTCTACTATTTCTTCGTTTGAAATTACATCCATCATATTAACAGTATTTGTAGATAAATTGATAAAGTTAATTCTTTCTTGAGTTGTTCTAAGTAATTTTTTAACCTTATCATAGTCTATTTGTTCTACATAATCCATAGCTCTTGATAATATAAATTCTGTATAACATTCTTTAACTCCATTTAACAATCTTCTAATCTTAAGTAATGTGTCTTTGTTAAGATTGGTAAGTTGTTTTGAGAATCTTTCCAAATTATCAGTAGATATAATATCTTCTAAATCATTAACGTATTTATTATATTTTTTATTTATATCTTCTTTATCGACTATTAGACCGTTTAATGAGCCTTCATTTTCCCCATTTTCATTTAAATCAGCTTCTAGTTCTTTTATATAAGCTTCTATTGTTCTATCGTATTCTTTTTCAATATCTACAAAATCAACGATATATCCATACTTATAAGTCTTTCCACAAGGCGATTTATAAGGTCTATTTACTCTTGATATAGTTTGAAGTAAAGATTGTGCATGTGGGCCACGAAGCAAATACATTTTCTTTAATCTCTTAACATCATAACCTGTTGTCAACATATAATTGACTATTAGAATATCTGGTATAAAGTTATCTCTAAAATCAAGTTGATTATTTTTATTTATCTTTGCTTGTTTTGGGTCATCTACATCAGTAATTACTAAACCAGTATTTAATTTTGAATTTTGTTTGAACCATTCATGTACTTTTCTTGCTTGGAGATTACTTCTACATACAATCATTCCACCAATAGATGGATCGTTATTTTGTAGTCTAAAATTATCAAAATCCTTTTCTATAAATTCACCTAGTGCATTTACATAAGCATCAGATTCATAAATATCTTTATCTTCTAATTGGTGTTCCTCTATATCCAGATTCTTTTTTATCTCTTTTCTGGCAACAGTATCTATATTTTCTTTTTTAATCCTCAATGTATATCCATCTGCAATAGATTTATCATAGAAATACTTATGAATATAATCTCCAAATTTCAAATTAGAACGTTCCTTTTTAGAAAGCAAAGGAGTTCCTGTTAAAGCAATATAAACTGCATCTGTATCACATATCATAAGATTTTTAAAGAATTCACCTGTTGAAGAATAACTTCTATGTGCCTCATCTATAAAGAATATTCTCTGTACATTTGTGTTATAGTCATTTTTAGCCTCTGGCATCTTACCCTCAAATTTATGTATATTTACAACACAGATTTCACCTATAGATTTATCATTAATATTTGTTGATAATGTCTTATTCAGTTCTTTTGTGAATGCTTTTTTATCTTCACAATTAACTACAGTTAGCCCCCTGTTCCTAAATTCGAGACTAGCTTGTGTAAGAAGATCCAATCTATCGACTACAAAGAAAAATCTAGCATTGACACCTTTCTCAGCATAATAATCTCTAATAATTCTATTAGAAAAGGCTGCAAGCCCTGTTTTTCCACTACCTTGAGTGTGCCAAATGATGCCACCCTTTCCACCTGATTCTAGACGTTCAATTATTTTTCTTGTAGCAAAAAATTGAGGATATCTCATTATATGTTTTTGTGGTACTTTTCCATCTACAAACATGATTCCATATCTCATAAAATACAAGAATCTTTCTTTATCAAATACTGAGGTTATAAAACTGTTGCAAGGTGTATCAACTTTTAAATTTTCTTTAAATTCTGGTGTATCTGTTTCTTTTGGATTATAACCACAATCTTTCATAACGTATTTAACCCTATCTTTGTTAATATTTTTGTATTTATAATTAGTTAAATATTTTATATCATCTTCCCTAAAGAATGAAAAACTCGTATTCTTTCCATTAGGTGTAGTATAAAAAGACCCTGCTTTTATATCTTCTATATCATCATTTTCTTCTTCATATTCCATATTGTTTGAAAATGATACAAACTGAATTAAGTTAAAAAACTTCTTGTAATCAGGATTTTTTAGTCTTTTTTTAATCATTCTATCGAACTCTTTTTGAATTCCCCCCTCATTATTGGGCTTTTTAACTTCCAAAAATGCAAGCGGCATCCCATTAATCAAAATATTGATATCAGGTCTAAAAGAACCTTCTTGACTACCCTCTTGCCCATTAAAAGGAAGTTCATCGACTACTGCAAAATCGTTATTTTCAATATTGTCAAAGTCTATTAACTTCACCTTCTCCGTCGGATTTATAAGCCAATAATAAAACTCTTTTCCCAAATCATTGTTTCTTATTATATTGTTAATGTCAGTCAAAATACTTTTTATCTCATCAAATGTAAACTCTCTGTTATTAATCTTTTCCAATGCTGGTTTGAATCGATTTATAAATATCTTCGTATTAAAATCTACATCGGCGTCTTTTAATGATTGATAATTATATCCCAATCTTAAAAACTGGATAGTAGCAGGTATTTTCACTCTTGTATCTTCATTAAAAATCATCCCCCAGAAAACCCCTTTCATTTATTTATGATTTTAATTATAGAATATATATTCATTTTACCATTATTTGGTTGAAATTTGTTTAAAATTGCCGTTTTATCTATAATTTATGTATGTTTTTAAACCAAATAACGCCATTTAATTATTAAAAAAGCAGGAACCTAAATTAGTTCCTGCCTTTTATCAAATTATTATATTTTAAATAGTTATTCGATTTACATAAAATCTTTATCTTACATTAAATCAATATAATTCTCTCTCAATCAACTATTTAACATTCTCAATAATCTTATTGATATCAGCCTCAATATTAGCTATCTTATCTAAACACTTAGCTTCATCTTCGCCTTTAACAGCAACATAGAATTTAAGTTTTGGTTCAGTTCCTGATGGTCTTACTGCTATCCAAGAACCATCTTCTAAGAAGTATTTTAATACGTTAGCTTTTGGTAGACCATCTATACCTTTTTGGTAGTCTTTTAAGTCTACAACTTTTGTATTATTAAATTCTTCTATGTCGTTTTCTCTGAAGTAAGTTATTATTTCTTTTATTTTAGCTAGACCTTCTATACCTTTTAAAGTTAGTGAGATTGTTTTTTCTCTGAAGTATCCGTATTTTTTGTATAATTCTTGTAATCCTTCATATAAGCTCATGCCTTTGTCATAGTAGTAAGCTGCCATTTCTGATATTAATAATGATGCTACTACACCGTCTTTGTCTCTTGCATGAGTTCCTACTAAGTATCCGTAACTTTCTTCGTATCCGAATAAATAAGTTTTATCTCCACTTTCTTCAAAAGATTTTATTTTTTGACCTATAAATTTGAATCCAGTAAGTACGTTTATAACATCTAAGTTGTTTGCTCTTGCTATATCTGCACCGAATTCTGAAGTTACTATAGTTTTAACTAATGTAGCTTTAGGGTCTAGTTTATTTTCTTCTTTAGAACTTTCTATTATATAATTAGTTAACATTGCACCTATTTGGTTCCCAGTAAGAAGTGCGTATTCTCCAGTTGTTGTTTTAACAGCAACCCCTACTCTGTCGCAGTCTGGGTCAGTTGCTATAACTAAGTCAGCACCTTCAGCTTTTGCAAGAGCTATACCTCTTGTTAGAGCTTTGTGTTCTTCTGGGTTTGGATATTCAATTCCTGCAAAGTTTGGATCTGGGTTTTGTTCTTCTGGAACTACTATCACATTTTTGAATCCAACTTCTGATAATGCACGAGTTACAGGCACGTTTCCTGTTCCACAAAGTGGAGTGTAAACTATTTTGAATTCTTGTCCAACTTTTTTAACTAATTCTGTTTTTATTACTTGAGTTTTTACAGCTTCTATAAATGCAGTGTCTTGTTCTGCTCCTAACATAACAACTAAATCTTTTTGTTCTTCTTTTATAGTTGGTATTGTTGAATAATCTTTTATTGAATTAACTTCATCAGTTATTGCACTTGCTATTTCAGGCATAACTTGTGCCCCATCTTCCCAATATACTTTATATCCGTTGTATTCTGGTGGGTTGTGGCTAGCAGTTATTACTATACCTGCTATAGTGTGTAATTTTCTAACAGCAAAAGATAATTCTGGAGTTGTTCTTAATGAATCAAATATATATGCTTTTATACCACAAGCTGCTAATGTGTTTGCTGCCTCTAAACAAAACTCTCTAGACATATTTCTGTTGTCGTGAGCTATTACTACACCCCTATTTTTTTCTTCTTCTGTAGTATTTTTTATTATGTAGTTTGCAAGTCCAAAAGTAGCTCTTCTAACAGTATATATATTTATTCTGTTAGTCCCCGCTGCTATTATTCCTCTAAGTCCTGCTGTACCAAATTCTAAATCTGTATAAAATCTGTCTTCTATTTCTTTTTCATTTCCCTTAATATTTTCAAGTTCTTGTTTTGTTTCGGCATCGAAATAATCACTTTCAAGCCATTGATTGTAAATTTCCATGTAATTCATCTGCATTCCCTCTTTCAAAATTTAAAACTTTATAATTTTTTACAAATATTCCAGAAACCTATCCACATATATCTAAGATAAACTTCTTCATATCAATATATTTCTCTTTATGTATATTGTATATTGTTTTTGGGTGATAGTAAACATAAATATTTTTAAAATAACGTTTTCCGACTTATTTTTACATTTTATGGAAAACTTTTTTCTTTTTCAGATATTGCCTTTCTCTCAATATATATTGTATAACAAAAATATATTTATAATAAAAAGTATGCATAAACAAAATTTTTATTTTATGCATACCTTCTTTATTGCTCAATTATTCAGCCTTATTACTTAATTACTAGTCTTTATCACTATTCTTTATCACTACATTAATAATCTACATTACTGTTCTTTATTAATTATGTAAAATTTAATAACTTCCGAATAATTTCATTATGTAAATAATTTATATAAATTCAATTATATAAAATTATAATATTCTATAACTTATTTACATCCAGTTATCTTATTGTATATTTTCATATAAGTTTCTGCCACTTCTTCAGGAGAAACATCATTCATACTTTCTTTATTTACTACAGTAGTATAGTATAATTCAGTAAGCTCATATGCAACATCCTTTGCATTTCTTTGAGAAGATCCTGTTACCCTTTGTTCAGCCATAATTATTCTGCCTCCTTAATTTTTACAATATTAATTTAATATACATTCTCTCTATTAACTTAATATTAAATCAACATATAATATATTTTTTCTTTATAGCTATTATATATTATTTAGGCAATATATAAATCATTTTTTTATAATTATTAAAAAAATCTTTCGTAATATTATAATTTTCGCTCTCCTTATAACTCACTCACTCAATATTTTCCTTAATTTCATATATAAAACTCTCAGAATATGCCATTAAAATCAGAGATTTCGTCGCAATTATAAACTATCTGCCACCTTGATAAGCTCGTTTATTAACCTAAAATATCTCAACCTTATTCCTATCTAACCTAACACCCCTAATAAACTGATTTATCTTCATATCATTCACACTATCACCTCTTAATTTCCCATTTTATTATCCATACTATTATCCCTTAATTGTTCTTATAATCTATATTAATTAGAACTTAATAATTCTTCCTGTCATCCTACTGCTATTATACATTATTAAATATTTTTAACAAACTTTAACCTATAATTGATAAAAAAATATCTCCATTTTACCTTTAATAAAAAAAAACACGATAATTTAATTATCGTGCAAGGGTGGGTTAAATTATTTAAGCTATTGCTAAATTTACATTTATATAACAACATTTCTTACTTATAATAGTATATTATCTTACTAATTAAATCAATTCATTATAATACAAATTCATTCCATTTAAGAATCGATTTTTTAGAATCAATTCTAATTTATAATATATTCTAATCTTTTGATAATAAAATAATAATATGATTTGTTATCCGACTAATTTTATATTTCTTCTTTTTATATTGTATATAAAATAATCCATTATATTCTCCATCCTTTATTCCTTTATTCCTTTATTCCTTTATTCCTTTATTCCTTTATTCCTTTATTATGATTATATTTAACAAGTTTGTGATAATTGAATATAAAATCTTTAAGTTGGATATAATCTACTTACTTATAAAGAATATATTCTATATATGTATAGAATTCGTTTTAAACAGTTTAAAATACTGACTTCAAGCAATGATTTTTAATTTAAAAATATATAAAAATAAATTTTAAAAAGGAGTATGAAAATATGTTTACCAAAAAACAATCTGTTGTATTTGAAACAAAAAATTTAGAATCTATGACTAACTGTCTCAATAAAGACGAACTTGAATCTTTAGTACATATAATTCAATCTAAAATAAAAATGGCTTATTATAATAAAATAGATCTTGGTTCAGACCACGAATTTTTAGATAATTTCCCGAAAGGTCAAAAAAGAGACCTCGAAATTTTGCGAGGAAAGTTTAAAAATAGCTTAAAATGTCCAAAATGTGGTCATTTAGAACTTAATAAAAATGGAATTACTAATAATCGACAACGATATATTTGCAAAAATTGTAGAACTACATTTGATGAAAGAAGCTTTTCTCCGCTTTCTAATACTAAGCTAAGTCTTGATACATGGTTAAAATATTGTCGTTTTATGATAAAAGGTGGAACTATAAAGTATTGTGCACAACAAGTTTCAGTCAGTATTCCAACATCATTTTTTATGCGTCATAGAATCTTAGATGTTTTAAATTTATCATTGAGAAATCAAAGTTTTGAAGGTCTTGTATATGTCGATGAATACCATCTAAATGAATCTTTTAAAGGAAAAAGTAATAACAAATCTATAGAAGAAGACCGTTATTTTAAAAATTTTGAATATGAAAATTTACCTAGAAGTATAACTTTCACTTTTATGAATTCAAATATTTTTCTAAAAAATCCAGCTAAATATCTAAAACCTATACAAGTCAAAATTAATACAGCAATGGACAGAAATGGTCATATTCTAACAAGAATAATAGAAAATCCATATTTTAGGTCATATAATAAGAAAATTTGTCAGGATGAACTATATTTCTTTGAAGGCAAACTGAAAAAAAATGTAACATTATGTTCTTTTTTAAATTATCCATATAGAATGATTTCGAATAAATTTAAAGTTAATTTTAAAAAAGCTAAAAGTCGAATGAGCGCTCCAATTTATACAGTACATCATGTGCTTATGTATCATACAAAACTATCTAATTGGTTGGCTAACTTCCATGGTGTTGCTACTAAATATCTAAATAATTATTTAGCATGGTACTCTTTTTTATTTAAAGTTCAGAAATTAACTAAAATTAGTAAAATAAACGACTTATTTATGGAATTTGCGACAAAAAATTTATCTATAACTAAAAAAGAAATTCAAACTAGAAAAGTAGAATTTATTTAGACTTAAAAAATATATATGTTTAATATGAAGATTATTATTTATTTATAAATTTAATTTATATTTTTAATAATTTTAATTACTTAATTATTATATTTTCTCTATTCTGTATTTTATCTCCCATACACTTTATATATTATTTATCACAAAGTTGTTTAATATAATCATAATGTATTGAAGTAATAAGTAATAAGTAATATTTTATTTTATACCATCAATTTTTAACAAATAAAAAGGAGCAAGTACAAAAATATATTTTTATACTGCCCCATTTTACATTGATTTTTATTTAGATTAATTACATATTAAATTAAGCAAATTATCGTTTGGTGGAACGATTGGGAATACATTGATGTCGTGATCTATCTGACATTCTATAAGGACTGGTTTGTCTAGTGTTAAATTTTCTAGAATTTGATTTAATTCTTCTAAATTTTGCGCCTTATGTCCTTCTATTCCGTATGCATTTGCTAGCATTATGTAATTAGTTTTATCGTATATATCTGTTTCTGAATATCTCTTATGTGAGAATAAGTTTTGCCATTGTCTAACCATTCCTAGTGCATTGTTGTTAAATAGGAGTATTACTATAGGCAAATCTTGAGTTGCTACGGTTGCAAGTTCGTTGCAGTTCATTTTAAAACTTCCATCACCTGTAACTAGTAGGACGTTTTTTTGCGGTGTTCCTAATTTTGTTCCGATAGCTCCTCCTAGGCCAAATCCCATTGTGCCTAAGCCTCCTGAAGTTATGTAACTTCTTCCTTTTTCAAAACTCCAATATTGTGCGGTCCACATTTGATGTTGTCCGACATCTGTTACTACTGTTGTATTTTCGCTTCCTAATTTTTTATTAAATGCTTCTAATATATTTTTAGGATGGAAGGCATTTTTATCTATTATGTGTTCTGTATCTTTAAAAGTATCTATTTCAGATAACCACTCTGAATTATTTTTAGGTTCTACTATTTCTAAAATACCGTTAAGAACATCTGTTAAGTCACCTATTAATTCAATTTCTGCAGGTATATTTTTGCTCATTTCTGATGAATCAATATCTATTTGTATTATTTTTGCATTTTTTGCAAATTCATCTTTATTACCAATTACTCTATCACTAAAACGTGCTCCTATAGATATTACTAAGTCTGAGTTTGATATAGCTAGGTTTGCTTCTTTGCTTCCATGCATTCCTACAAGCCCTAATGAAAGTGTATCCTGTCTGTCTATTCCTCCAAGTCCCATAAGTGTATTTAATACTGGTGTATTGATTTTTTGTGCAAAGTTTTTTAATAAATCATATTGATCTACTGATTTTATTCCACCACCTGCATATATTACAGGCTTTTTAGATTCTTTTATTAAGTTTGCTACATCTTTAAGCTTATTTTTTGTTTCATTTTCTTCTCTTATTTCAAACTCATCTTTTATTTTGGAGTTTTGACATGATGGTATATAATTTTCCATATTATAATCTATGTCTGTAACTTGTAGATTTTTAGGTATATCAACTAAAACAGGTCCTTTTCTTCCTTCATTTGCAATTGTAAACGCTTGGCTTATTATTTTTGGAAGTTCTTCTAAGTTTCTAACTAAAAAATTGTGTTTTGTTATAGAATAGGTTACTCCTGTTATATCAATTTCTTGAAATGTATCTTTTCCTAATAAACTTGTTCCAACTTGTCCTGATATTACTACAAGAGGTGATGAATCCATATATGCAGTTGCTATTCCTGTAACTGCATTAGTAGCTCCTGGTCCCGAAGTTATAACGCATACACCTGTTTTTCCAGAAGTTCTAGCGTATCCATCAGCCGCATGAACTGCGCCTTGTTCATGAGATGTTCTTATATGTTTTATTTGGTCTGTATAATCATATAGTGCATCATATATTGGTATTACACTTCCTCCAGGATAACCAAACATAGTGGTTACGCTTTCTTTTATTAGACATTCTATTATAAGATTAGCACCTTGCATCTTGATTTGTCCCCCTTAAATATTTCTTTTGTCAATTTAATTAAACTTTGTAATTTTTATATAAAGTATTTTTTCTTAGTTTTTATTGTTTTATTTTAAGTTTTTTCATATACATAAAAAATTATATTGATCCAAAAATTTTAAAAGAATATAATTTCAAGTTTTAGAAGAATATAATTTGCTATGTATTTTAGTATTAAAAAATACTCATATTAACTTTTATTTTTCCCATTATTTTTGCCATTGTTATTTAAATATATTAATTATTTATCTTTATATTTTTTTATATTTTATGCATATATTATAAATTAGTTCTTTTTGCTTCTTTATAAGTATAGATTTTTATCTTTTTACTTTTTATATAATATAATTTAGCTCTTTATACATATTTCCCAGTTATTTTATATTAATTATTTACCATATTATTAAAATTCAATTTGTAAAATTGAAATAAAAATTAAATTATTAAATAATAAATCTATAGTTATTATCTCTCTTGATTTTAGTTTATATAAATCACATGAGATAATATTTAATTCCCAATTATTTTAAATAAGTTTATATTTTTTACATTTTATATTAGTGTTATATTTGTCTAATTTAGTTATAATTTATTGAAAATTAAACTAAGTAAAAAGTTTAATTTTCAATATAGATTTATAACTGTTGTGCTTTTTAAATTTATAATTTTATCTTCTTATTTTTTTAAGAAAGTCATCATGCTTCTTAATTGTCTACCTGTTTCAGATATTTGAGAGCTATATTGTTCTTCTCTCATAGCGTGGAATTTTTTGCATCCACTTTCATTTTCAGCTATGAAATCTCTAGCAAATTTACCACTTTGTATATCAGCTAGTATTTCTTTCATTGCAGCTTTTGAAGCTTCTCCTATAACTCTTTTACCTGATACGTATCCACCGTATTCAGCAGTTTCACTTACTGAATAGTTCATTCTTTCAAGTCCACCTTCATACATTAAGTCAACTATTAATTTCATTTCATGTAGACATTCAAAGTATGCTATTTCTGGTTGGTATCCAGCATCTACTAGAGTTTGGAAACCTGATTTTATTAATTCTTCGCATCCACCACAAAGAACTGCTTGTTCACCGAATAAATCTGTTTCTGTTTCTTCTTTAAATGTTGTTTCAAGTACACCAGCTCTAGTTCCACCTATACCTTTTGCATAAGCTAAAACTGTTTCTTCAGCTTTACCAGTGTAGTTTTGGTAAACTGCGAATAAATCTGGTACACCGCTTCCTTCTTTGTATACACTTCTTACTAAGTGACCTGGTCCTTTAGGTGCAACCATTATTACGTCTACATATTCTGGTGGTGTTATATATCCAAAATGTATATTAAATCCATGAGCAAATGCTAATGTTTGTCCTTCTCTTAAGTTATCTTTTATGCTTTCAGCGTATACTACCCTTTGAACTTCATCTGGTAATAAACACATTACTACATCTCCTGCTTTAGTAGCATCTGCTACACTTAATACTTCAAAACCATCTTCTTTAGCCCTAACTCCTGATTTTGCTCCTTCGTGTAATCCAACTACTACATCTACTCCACTGTCTCTTAAATTTTGTGCATGAGCATGGCCTTGACTACCATATCCTAGTATTGCAACTTTTTTCCCTTTTAAAGCATCCATGCTTACATCTTTGTCATAAAACATTCTCATTAGTGAAAATCCCCCTTGTTATTTATATATATTAATTATTTTTAGTGATAAAACTATAAAAATAGATTATCTTCTTAAGTATAAAACTATAATTCAATTTTCAGATAATAGTTTTAAGTTTTAAACTATAACTTAGTTTTTATTTTATATTTTAAAGCAATTAATTATTTTCATTTGTTTTTTACAAGTATTTTTTACTCTTTGCTTTTTTTAGAAGTATTATATATTGTATTTCCATTTTTTTCAATATTTTTCTTTGTTAATATTTTATTTTTCTTATCTTTTTAAATATTTTGATTATTCTCTTTATTATTGAACATGTAAATCAGTTACATCATATAATTTTCTCATATGGTTTACTACTTCTTCTAAAGATGTTTCATCTTCATTTATTGTAAGATACATTCCTGATTGTTCTCTATTCATACTTATTTCTTCTATAGATAGTTCTTTTCTTCTTAATGTCATGGCTACTCTTAAAAATGAATCCATACCTTGATTTAATTTTGCATATACGTTTCTTCTCATTGTTTTTACCCCCTATAAATTAATTCATTGAAATTTAAGTATTTTTTTCAAATCTGTGTGCTTTATAGGAATTTTTGCAATAAAAAAAACTTTCTCCTATATAAGCAACACTTTATTACTCATAAGGACGAAAGTTATATTCCGCGGTACCACCTTACTTATAGCCATACAATAAATGACTATCCCTCATTTTTCTAGTCAGAGCAAATCTTAACTATAGCTATGTAACGTTAGCAGACGTCCATATTTAATAAGTTACCTGTTCAATACGGAAGCTAGGAGTGATCATTATATGCTCAAATTAACACCGGCTCTCAGCAACACCGACTCTCTGTAATTAATCAACGAACATTTTTGTCTCCGTCAAAGCTTTTATTTTTTTCTCATTTATTATATTTATATTATATTTGTATTGGTATATTAAGTCAATCATTTTTTCTAAGTTTTTAGAAAATTTATCATATTCACAAAAAACTTAATTTTAATTAACTTAAAATTCACAATTTATAATTATATTTTTAATTTTTAAATTATATAAGTATATTTTCAAAAAACAAGAATAACAACTACTATAATACAAATTTATAATTATTTTCCTTAAGCCATAATACTATTTCTTTGTAATTAGGTATAATATTTTGAACTAATTTATAAAAATCCTTTGAGTGATTCATATAAATTATATGACAAAACTCATGCACAATTATATAATCAACCGCATCTAGTGGCAGCATTGATATTTTAGAATTTATATATATGTTCTTAGATGTATTACAACTGCCCCAAATTTTCTTTTGTTCTTTAACTTTTACTAAGTTGGGCTCAATTTTTCTAAAGTCATCACTTTTGCTTCTTAAATGGTCAATTCTATCCATTATTATCTCTTCACTTCTCAGTTTATACCACTTTTTTAGACTTTCTTTTATATAATCTTTTTCCCAATTATTTGTTCTAATTTCTATATTGTCGCCTTTTAACTCTATATAGTTATAGTTTTTATTATTTTTATTTTGTAAATTCATATCTTTTAATATTTTAAGTTTATATTGTTTGCCCATATAATAATATATTTCATCATCTTCATAATCTCTTTTTATAATAGTGTCATCAAAATGTTTAAATTTATTTAATTTAGATAGTATCCACTTTGAATTATCTTGTAGTACTTTTTTTAATAAATCTGAAGAAACTTTATGTGGTGCTATTATTTGTATATTTTCTTTTGGACTTACTTTTAAAGATATGTTTTTTCTTTTTCTATATATAATATCAACAGCCAACTCTCGCCCTTCATAATTAAAGCTTATTTTGTTCATCTTTTCACCTCATTTTTTACATACATATATATCAATTACACTTATCCATAATTTATAATGCTTATCTATAATTTTCTCTGTATTATAAAAATCCCTTCTAGATACTAGAGGGGATTTTTATATGATTTTATTTAATTATTTCTATTATATTTAGCCTATTCCTCCTAAAAGAATACCAGCTATAAGTACAAATACTGTTAAAAATACAAATACATATTTAGCACTTATTTCAAACAATTTTCCTAATTTTTTCTCTGAGCCACATTCTATTTCTGATTTTGCTTTTTTAATTCCTATAACCCAGAAGAACATAACACCTGATATAAATGCACCTAGTGGAATTATATAAATTGATACGAAGTCCATTAACATTCCTAATGCATCTCCATCTTCAGCAAATAATCCTAATAAGAATGCTGCTATCACTACTATTGCAACTGAAACTTTTCTATTTAATTTAAATGTACTTTGTACTGCTTCTATTGGTACTTCTAATAAATTCATTAAAGAAGTTATTGAGGCGAATAAAACAGATACAAAGAATATTATTCCGAAAAGTCTACCAAACGGCATTAATTTAAATACTGATGGTATTGTTATAAATAACAGTGGTGGTCCTGATGCTGGGTCTAAATTAAATGCAAAAACAGCTGGTATTATAACTAACCCTGCTAAAAATGCACCTAAAGTATCAAATATTACTGTATTTTTTGCACTAGATATAATATCTACATCTCTTTTTAGATAACTTCCATAAACTATCATCCCAGATCCCGCTAGAGAAAGTGAGAAAAATGCCTGTCCTAATGCATAAATCCATGTTTTAGGTTCTGCTAAAGAAGCCCAATCTGGCACAACTAAATATTTAAGTCCATCAATCGCTCCATCTAACATAAATACTCTTACCATAACTATTATAAATAATATATAAAATGCCGGCATCATTATCTTATTCATTATCTCGATACCTTTTGCTACACCTGAAACAAGTATTATAGATACTATAATAAGAGCAATTATATGCCATATTATACTACCAAAAGGTCCTGCTATTTCTCCAAAATAAAGGGCGCTATCTGAAGATGCCATTGCACTTCCAGTTATAAATCCAACTAAAAATCTTAAAAACCATCCTACAACAACTGCATATCCAACAGCTATTCCAAATGCTCCTAAAACTGGTATTGCACCTAGAATCTCACCCCATTTTTTATTTTTTGTTTCTAATGCTTTTTTAAACGATCCTATTGGACCTGTTTGTGTCATTCTACCAAAAGCGAACTCCCCCATAAGACCTGTATATCCTAACAGGATGATAAATATTAGATAAGGAATTAAAAACGCAGCTCCACCAAATTGACCTACTCTATAAGGAAATAGCCATATATTTCCCATCCCTACTGCAGAACCTATACAAGCAAGTATAAATCCCGTCTTCGATGTAAAACTGTCGCGCGTTTCATTATTCGTTTGTTTTTCATTGTTTGACATTAACTATCCTCCCTTTGATAAATATTTATTTATATTCTTTACTCAGCAAAATATATAATAAACATATTCTATCATAATAATAAGTATAGCTCTATATAAAATAATTTAAAAACGCCCCACTAAATTATAAGAGGGACGTTTTTATTATTTTATTAAAATATAGGAGATGGCAATTTAATTTACATCTTGCTTTTTTATTTTAAAGTAATAGTATGTTGTCGCGATAATACTTCCAACTAGACAGTCAAGTATATCAAACATAGTATCTGTAAGACCTCCTGCTTGACAGTCAAATCCTAAATACTTATCAAGCCCAAATTCAATAAGCTCCCATATACTTGCAACACCCATACTAAACATAAACATATATATAACAAAGAATAATCTCTTTCTACGTGTATTTGTTTCATTTTGGCTAAAATAAAATATTATTTTTGCTGCCATACATCCAATAAAACCAGATGTTATATGCAAAACATCGTCAAAATGATTAAATCGATAGAAATCAAAACAAGTACCGCCGATTATTGCTATTGGTATAAAAATAATTAAGGTCGTTACAAGTAAATTTCCAAATAGATGATTATACTTTTTATTTAGTATAACTAAAATTATAATTCCGATTAAGCTTAAAATTGATAAAATAATTGATCGAAAATCTCTTACTGTAACAAAATATCCTATGCATAAAGCATAGATTAAATATATTATCACGTGAATTATATTAAATATATTTTGCTTTTTCATAGTAAAATATCTCCTTAGCATGCTTATTATATATAGTATTTGGTTAATATTAAATATTATTCAAATTATTTTATTTTCTATATTTTAACTAAAAAACATCTCTAAGTATTTATGATATAGAGATGTTTTTTAATTTATTTAATAATTTATATTCTATTTTTCTGATTTTAATGCCCCATAGAAATAAGATGCTGTAGCGCCTCCATCTATTAAAAAGTCACTTCCTGTTATAAATGCACCCTTAGGACTCATCAATAATTCGGCTACATTTGCCACTTCGTCTGCAGTTGCCGGTCTTCTCGCTGGGCATTTTGCAAACATATTTTTATAAAAATCGCCTCTTGGACCGTTGAATTCGTCTATTGCTAAAGGTGTAACAACTATTCCAGGTGAGGTAGAGTTTATTCTTGCTCCTTTTTCTCCCCATTTTACAGCACAACCCATTACACGTTTTGCAAGTTGATATGCATGTAGAGTATCTTTTATATTTTTAATTTGTAAAACTTCTAAATCTAAAAGTTCTTCTGTTGGTGTTGTCGCTAGTCGATTGTCAATTTCTGCTCCTAAATCTTTCATTTTATGTCCTGATTGGCTAGATATCGTTACTCCAACTCCACCTTCTTTTATCACTTTACCTACTTCTTCTAATAATACTGCTGTTCCATAAAGGTCTACTTTTAAAATAGACTATATTTAAAGATCCCCTTTAAGACCTATTTCTTCTGCAACTTCGCGCATACCTAAAATAGTCTCTTCTATAACTTCATTTAATTCTTTTCCTAACATCTTACATCCATTTTCGATTACTTCTCTGTTTACCCCTGCTGCAAATCCTTTTGATTTATATTTCTTTTTAACAGATTTAAGTGTTATATCTAATACACTTTTTGATGGTCTCATTATAGCAGCCGCTGTTATAAGACCTGTCAATTCATCTACTGTATATAAAACTTTTTCCATATCTGTTTCTGGTTTTACATCGTTTACAAGACCATATCCATGGCTTATTATTGCACGAATTACTTCTTCGTCTATACCTTTATCTTGTAGTATTTCTATAGTTTTTTTGCAGTGTTCTTCTGGATATAATTCATAATCGACATCATGAAGTAATCCTACAACTCCCCATTCATCAGGATTGCCACCATATAAGTTGGCGAAATGTCTCATTACCCCTTCTACAGTCAATCCATGTTTTATTAGATGTTCATCTTTGTTGTATTCAGTGAAAATTTCCCATGCTTCTTCCCTTGTTGGATACATTTTATTACCTCCCAGTTATATTATTTATTAAATCATATAATTCTTATTATAATAATAGGAAAACAAAGCTATACTTTGTAAATATTTTCCTATTTGGATTTATTAAATAAATTATATTACTTATTTACATTTTTATCAATAAATACTGCTTTTTACTATAAAATCAATATTTATATATTGTATCCATAAAATTATATATAATACATACTAAAATTCACTTCGTTCATATCGCCAACGACTTCATTCGTTGCTTAAAGTTTGGCGTGGGCGACTTCATCCTTTGCTCAAAGTTTAGCGTCAATGATTTCATCTATTACTCAGAATTCAGCGCGAAAGACTTCATCCATTGAGTTAAATTCACGTTATTTATAATAATGTCAACTAAAAAAAGACATACTCCCTATGTAATTTGGCAGTATGTCTTTTTTATATTTATCTTAATTTCTTTCTATAGTAGTATCGTCTTTTAATTTTTCTATATGTTGTAGATATTTTTCTGCAAGTATTCTATTTACGATCTCTTCTCTACAATCTTCTAATGATTTTTGTTTTGTCTTTTTATCTGTCACCTTTACTATTTCATAGCCATAAGGTGTTTCGAATACATCTGATACTTGACCTTTATCCAGACTAAATACTTTTTTTGTAAATTCAGGATTTTTATCTTCCTTTGTAAAATAACCTAGATATCCGCCATTTTTACCAGTACTTTTATCATCAGAATTCTCTTTTGCTAGTTTTTCAAAATCCTCCCCAGATTTTATTTTCTCTGCTATTTTATTAGCTTTTGATTTTAATTTATCTTTTTCAGAATCACTTACTTGTTTATCTTCATCATCTAAAATCGAAACTAATATATGATAAGCTTCTATTGATTCTTCTTTAAAGTCTGATTTATTTTTGTTGTAATAAGTTTCTATTTCTTTATCTGTAACTTTTAAATCTTCTTCATACTTCTCTTTATATTTATTTATTACTAAATCTTTTTTTATAGTTTCTTTTAAATATGCTTCGTCTATATTAGCTTTTTCTAGTGATTTTTTATAATCACCATTTGCATCTAACATAGTTTTAATTTGATTGTATTTTTGCTCTACATCATTTTCATCTACTTTTATTCCTTCACTTTGAGCCTTTTGGTATACAACTTCGTTGTCTATCATATAGTCTATTACTTTACTTGTTATTTCTTTATTATCTTTTGAGCTTTTAAAATCAGAAAGATAATTTGCATCTGTGTAGTTTGAAGTGGCTGTCAATATAGACTCAACCCTCTCTACATCTTGATTTAAAAATTCAATATCACCTACTTTAAATGCATTTTTACTGGAACATCCTATCATAGATAGGCATAATAAACTTACTAATCCTAAATATAGCGTTTTTTTCAATTTATCCACCTACCTCTAACCTTGACTTCCTAATTTTTCATTCCAATAATTTTGCTCTTCTTGTGTTTGAGTTATTGGAACTATTTCATATCCTTGTGATTTTAAATACTTGATTATCTGATCTAATACAGCAACAGTTTGTTTTCTTTCATGAATAAGGATTACTATCTCATTTCCCTTTGCATTTTGTTTTATACTTTGAACAATTTGTGGTGATGTAGACTTCCAATCTTCAGTGTCTAAAGTCCAGTCCCATATTTTGTATCCAGCATTTACTATGTTGTCATATGATGCTTGTGAAGTATATGGCTTACTTCCAAATGGCAGCCTTATAAGATTTGATGTCTCTCCTGTTATTTTTTCAAAAGTCTTTTGACAAGTATCAAATTCTTTTTTGGCAGACATAGGAGTTTTATACAACTTGTGTATATCGTGACTTACACTGTGAAATCCTATACTATTTCCAGCTTCTAATGCATTTTTAACTTGATTTGGATAAGATTTCATATTCCCATCTATCATGAAAAATGTAGCTTTTACATTATTATCTTTTAGTATTTTTACCATTTCATCAGTATATTGAGACGGTCCATCATCTATAGTTAGGTAAGCTATCTTCCCATAGGTTTTTGTTGGGCCCTTGTTTATTTCTTGTGATGAATTGTAAATCATATCTGATAATGTTGTAGATGCTAGTGTTGCATTTATATTATTTTCATCTTCACTTGTTTTTTTATTACTACACCCTGTCAGCGAAAATAAAGACAATGCAACTAAAATGATTACTGTCAGCTTATTTTTTAATCTCAAGATAATCCCCCCTTATAATTTTTTTATAATATTTATTGTTCTCATTTTCCTATATTTAATTTCTATAATCAATGCTGAATTTTTAGTAATCTTGTCATAAAAAGGCACATTTTTAAATACTTAAAATAAAAGTAGACAATAATAAAACTATAGCTTCTTATTATCACCTACTTTTATTTTATATAAAAAATCTAATTTTATTTTTCTCTACTTATTAATTCTTTTTTTATATCTTCAATTTTTACACCTGAATTGACCATAAGAACTAATGTATGGTAAACTAAATCACTTATTTCATAAGTCATTTCTTCTTTGCTTTTATTTTTTGCAGCGATTATTACTTCTGCACTTTCTTCGCCTACTTTTTTAAGTATCTTATCTAATCCCTTATCAAATAAGTAATTTGTATAAGAACCCTCTACTGGATTTGATTTTCTATCTTCTAATAATGCATATAATTTTTCTAATACGTCTTTTGTATCTATTTTTTCTTTTTCCATAATTGGGTTAAAAAAGCATGAGTAATTACCAGTATGGCATGCAACCCCACTTTGTTTTACTAAAACTAATATTGAATCTGCATCACAGTCGTAATATAGTCCTTTAACTTCTTGTATATTGCCTGAAGTTAAACCTTTAGTCCAAAGTTGTTGTCTACTTCTGCTATAGTAACATGCTCTTTTTTCACTTAAAGTTTTTCTTATTGATTCTTCATTCATATAAGCAATCATCAACACTTCTTTAGTATCTATATCTTGTGCAATTGCTGGAATTAGTCCTTTCTCGTCAAACTTTAAGTTTCTTATGGCGTCTAAATCAATTTTTCCCTCTAATGTCTTTTCTGTAATTAAATTATCTCTCATATTTATCTCCCCATATTTTTTAATTTTATACGTATGAAAATTTATATTTTATAATTTATTTTTAACATATTCTTTTTATCGTAATTTTCACCATATCTATATTTTAACTCAATATTCGCTATTTTTCCATTTACTTCCATATATTTATCTGTTAAATTTCATATTTTTTATATTCTAACTTCTATACCTTGTTTTTTCATATATTGTTTTAAATCGTTTATCTTTATTTCGCCAAAATGAAAAACTGATGCCGCAAGTATTCCATCTGCATCTGCTTGTTTTGCAGCTTTTACAAAGTCATCCATATTTCCAGCACCTCCTGATGCTATTACTGGAACATTTACAGTAGAAGTTATCTTGGACAATAATTCTATATCATATCCATTTTTCATTCCATCTTCATCTATACTGTTTACTACGATTTCGCCAGCCCCAAGTTCAACTCCCTTTTTCGCCCACTCAATGGCATCTAAGTCTGTTTTTTCGCGACCGCCTTTTACGTACACACTCCAAGAGCCTTTATCGTTTTTCTTTGCATCCATAGATAGTACTACACATTGTGCTCCAAACTTTTCTGATGCCTCTCTTATAAGATTTGGATTTTTTACAGCAGATGAATTTATAGATACTTTATCAGCTCCTTTTAAAAGTATGTTTGTAAAATCATCAATAGTACTAACTCCACCGCCTACACAAAATGGTATATTTATCTTTTCTGCAACTCTTGTGACAAATTCGAGCGAAGTTTTTCTCTCTTCACTAGATGCAGTTATATCGTAAAATACTAATTCGTCAGCACCACAATCACTATAAAATTTGCCCAAAGTCGCTGGGTCATCTACATCAACTATATCTTTAAATTTCTTTCCTTTTACTACTCTTCCATTTCTCACATCTAAGCATGGTATTATTCTCTTTGTTAACATAAGTCAATTACCTCCTTAAGATCTAGTTTTTTATCATAAAGTGCCTTTCCGATTATTGCACCATACATATTCATATCTCTAAGTTTTTTAATATCATCTATAGATGTAACCCCTCCTGATGCTATTATGTCTAGTGAAGTTTTTTGTGATAATTCTTTGTATATATCGAAGTTTGGTCCTTTAAGCATTCCATCTTTTGATATATCTGTGTATACGATTGTCTTAACACCGATTTGTTCTAATTCTTTGCATAAATCAACGGAATCTATGTCGCTTAATTTTTCCCAACCATGAGTCGCAACTTTTTTATTTCTCGCATCTATTGAAACTACTATTTTTTCTTGACCGTATTTATTGATTAATTCTTTTAGCAAGTTTTTATTTTCAATCGCCATAGTCCCTACAATTACTCTATTTATTCCTAAATCTAAAAGCTCTTTTACTCTTTTCTCATCTCTAATTCCACCTCCAACTTGGATTGGTATATCTACTGATGTTGCTATTTTTTCTAGTGTCTCGTCATTTATTCCTACTTCATCTCTTGAACCATTTAAATTTACAACATGTATAAATTTAGCTCCACACTCTACCCATTTTTTAGCCATAAGATATGGGTCCTCACTGTATATATTTACTTTGTCAAAATCGCCTTGTGTAAGTCTTACACATTTATTATCTTTTATATCTATTGCTGGGAAAATTATCATTTTAAAATCAACTCCTTATACGCTTTTAATATATCTGCTCCTACTTGACCGCTTTTTTCTGGATGAAATTGTAATCCATATACGTTGTCTTTTCTAACTATTCCTGGTATCTTCTTTTCATATTCTGAATAAGCAATTAATTCTTTGTTATTAGAATTTGCGTAATATGAGTGAACATAGTATACATAGTCGCCTTCTTTTATATATTTTAAAATTAAGTCGTCCTTTTTCTCGAATTTTAAATCGTTCCAACCCATATGTGGCACTTTTAAATTTATATCTAAAAAATCTACAGAACCCTCTATAAGACCGAGTCCTTTGTGAGTTCCATATTCTGTTCCTTGTTCGTACATTATCTGCATCCCGAGGCAAATACCTATCATGTACTTCCCTGTTTTTGCAAAATCTTTAATTGTATCTACTAACTCAAGCTCATTTAATTTATTCATTGCATCGCCAAAAGCTCCAACCCCTGGCAAAATCAGCGAATCTGCATTTTTAATTTCTTCTAAATCTCTAGATAATTTTGTATCTATACCTGCTCTATTAAACCCTCTAATTACAGAACCCAAATTTCCCAAGCCATAATCAACTATAATATTCATTATAAAACCCCCTTTGATGAAGACACCTCATCTGAAACTATTTTTATTGATTCTTTTAATGCTCTTGCAAAAGATTTAAATATCGCTTCTATTTTGTGATGGTCATTTTCCCCATATAATAAGTTTATGTGTAGCGTAACTCTTGACTCATTTACAAATGCTCTAAAAAATTCTTTGACCATTTGTGTCGTCATATTTCCAACTCTTTTATCTTTAAATTCTGCATTAAATACTAAGTAAGGTCTATTGCTTATATCAATTGAGGTCTGTGCTAGTGATTCGTCCATAGGAATAAAAACTGTAGAATATCTTTTTATTCCTCGTCTATTTCCTAGGGCATTTTTTACACACTGCCCAAGTGCTATTCCTATATCTTCAATTGTGTGGTGATCATCTACATAAGTATCGCCTTCGCATTTTATATTTATATCGAATTTGCCGTGAAACGCCATTAAGGTAAGCATATGGTCGAAAAAACCAATCCCTGTATCTATTTCTGATTTACCACTTCCGTCTAAATTTATCTCAACTGAAATCTTTGTCTCCAATGTATCTCTATTTATTTTGTAAGTTCTCATCTTATCCCCCGCGATTAACTTAATTTATAATTTTATCTCAATCTATTATATATATATCATTCAATATCTATATTTCATTTAATATATATTTCATCTACTTATATATCTCAAAATCCTATATAACTTCTTTTAATGCTTCTAAGAATTTTTGATTTTGCTCTTTTGTACCAATTGACACTCTATAAAATCCCTCTAATTTAGAACTAAACTTTCTAATTAAGACGTCTTTTTGAATTAATTTCTTTTGTAAATCTTCTATATCGCTTTTGAAAAATATAAAGTTTGCACTTGATTTATACGCTTTAACGCCTAAATCAATTAACGTCTTATACATCTTTTCTCTCTCTTCTTTTATACTTTTCACATAATCATACATTCTATCCTTTTGTCTTAAGGCTTCTGTAGCTATATATGTCGATAGAGAATTTAAATTGTAAGGAGCTCTAACTTTTTCGATTGAATTTATTATATCTTCATTTGCAACTATATATCCCATTCTTATTCCCGCTAGCGAAAATGCCTTTGATAGAGTTTTTACAATTAACAAATTGTCGTAATTCATAACTTCATCAATTAGAGATTCATCTCCAAACTCCATATAAGCTTCGTCTAAAGCTATTAATGCATCTGTGCTTTTTACGATTTTTCTAACTTCTTCTTTTGTAAGAACTGAGCCTGTTGGATTGTTTGGATTACAAAGGATGATTAACTTTGGACTATTTTTTTGAATATCTTCAATTATACTGTCTACATTTAATTTGAAATCGTCCTCCGTCTTAGCGCCCACATATTTTGCACTAAAAACTTGTGCATAAATTGAATACATACTAAAAGTAGGATCTAGGCTCAGTATCATTTCGTCTTTATCTAAAAAAGTCTTTACACATAAATCCAATAGCTCACTTGAACCATTTCCAACAGTTATATTCTTAGGCTCATATCCGACATAATTATTGATTTCTTTTTTTAACTCGGTATACGAATCGTCTGGATAGTAATTTAATTTAAGGTCGCTATTTCCTAATTTTTTTAATAAATCAAGATATAGATCTTTATCGCCTTCATTTGCGTCTAATTTTACTGAACATACTGTTGGATTTGTAACATACGGTTCTAAGGTTCTAATACTTTCTTTTTCTCTATTCATATCACCACTCCTCACTTTAAATTCTTTATCTAATTATTTATAGTCGCTTGCTTTTACTGTTGAATCGAATAAATCTATTATTTTTTGAATTTTTTCATAATTAAACTTATAACTAACTCTATTTGCGATTATTCTGGCGCTTATATCAAATAAATCCTCATATACTTCTAGTCCATTTGCCTTTATTGTATTTCCTGTTTCGACTAAATCGACAATTACATCTGATAGACCTACAATAGGGCCTAATTCTACTGAGCCATTTAATTTAATTATCTCTATCTTTTGCCCTCTTCTTTTAAAGAAGTTTTTTGCTATTACAGGATATTTAGTCGCCACCTTTAAATTTTCACAAGTCAAATACTTATCCTTTTTGCCCTTCATACCAGCTACTGAAAACTTGCATTTTCCAAATCCCAAATCGTAAAGTTCATAAACTTCACTTTTGTTTTCATTTTCTAAGATTGTATCCTTACCTACAATGCCCAAATCTGCCACACCTTTTTCAACATAAGTCACAACATCACTAGGTTTAACATGAATATACGTTATGTGATTTTCCTCATCTGTAAATATTAATTTTCTAGAATCTCTATCTATCCATTTCTCCATATTTAAATCTTTAAGTCTTCTATAAATATCTTTTTCAATTCTCCCTTTTGCAATTGCTATTGTTAAATTGTCCATAACCCCATCTCCTATCTATTAATAGCTTCCATCAATGCGTCAAAGTAGATTGTAAATCCTATAGCAGGGACTCTTTTTCCAAATGACTCTGTAAGAGAATCGTATCTACCTCCGCTTAATATTTCTTTATATAAACTTTTATAATACCCCTTTAACATTATTCCATCATAATAATCTAGCTTAGATACCATAGATAAATCGAATAATGTATATTTGTCTAAGTCTTCTTTTGAAATTAAAGTACTTATTGTATTTAATTGATCAATTCCTTTTTTCATTCTGGCATTTGTAAAATATTTATTTGCTCTTTCTGTAACTTCTTTTAAAGTACCCCTAATGCTCAAAATATTTACCATTAGTTCTTTTAATTCTGGTTTTATATCTAATTTTTGTGCAAATGCCTCTAGTTCGGGTTTATTTTTTCTATACAGCAATTTTTTAAATTGTCTTTCAGTATCAGAATCTATATTTAATGCTTCAACAAATCCATCTATATAGTTGCCGCTTCCTATTTCAAGTAAAAATTCATCTGTAAACTTTCTCAAAATATTAAAAGCTAAATTTACAACTTCTCTATCTGCATCCATTGATGGTTCACCTAAATACTCACATCCAAACTGTCTACATTGTATAATTCCATCTCCATTTCTTTTGTTTTTATAAACTGTTGAATGATAAAATAATTTCAAACTCAAATCATCTTCCCATCTAGGTATTAAGTTTTTCATAAGACTTATAGTTATATCAGGTCTAAGTACCATAACTTTATTGCTAACTACTTTTACCATAGACTTTGTCGAAATATTTTTATCAATTTGTGTAATTTCGTCATATTCTTCAAATATCTCGGGTTTTATCTGTATGAAACCTGCATCTACAAAAGATGTCTCTATTTTCTTTGTTAGTTCATATCTCTTCTTTGCAAAGTTTAATTCATCTTGTATTCTTAAAAACTCCATTTCATTACACCTCTACTTTTTATATATTAAAAAACCATGTAGGCTTTTACCTACATGGTTTTAACTTTATCCCATCATAGATACAAGCCTTTAGCTAACACAAATAGGGCTTGTATCTATGAAAAATATTCTCCATAATTACAATCCCTAATATCTATGATGATGGTGATGATTTAATTTTTCTATATTTAATTTATTAAATTGTCTGCTTATTAAATTCATCTTCCATTCCTCCACTTCAATTATTTACTGTAATTTAATTTATGTCGAAAACTGTATTTTGTTAAATTTTCTAATATTTATTTTGATACTTTAAATAGTAGTACACTTCTTTTTAATTTTCAATAATTTTTTATTATTTATATTCTCTTCCACTTTGCACTTCTACCTTTTGCCACAACTTCAATTTTCCCGTCTTTTCTCATATTATTAAAAACTCTATTTATTGTAGGCTCTGGTATATCTGGGCATTGTATTTTTATATCATCTTTTGTAAAATAACCTAAAGTAGAATTGACTATCTTTTCAATTCTCTTTGTTTTAGTTTCTTTTTTGATACTATTTAAGTTAAGTTCTTCTCCTAGATTTAAATATGCATCTAATATAAATTTTAAAAAATATTCTATCCATTTATTTATACTATAATAAAACTTCTCTGTGTCGTTTTTTCTAGCAAATAATCCTTTAAAATAGACCATTTCACTTTCATCATAGATTTTTCCTAAGCTTTCGTATTTTGAAATTGTATATCCATTTTTATTGAGCAATAGCACAGTCAATAGTTTGGCCATTTTTACATTATCTTCTTCAAATGGTGAAATTAATATAAAATCTAGTATAAATGCTGCAACTATTATTAAATTGTCTATTTCATTTTCTCTAATCAATCTATTGTATTCTCTGCACAAATCTTCTATGTATTGATCTAGTCTTTCTTCTATGTTCTTCTTGATTAATACACCGTGATTATTAAAAATATCGTCTCTAAAAAAATCTGTACGTAGAAGGTTATTTTCCTCAGTTCGATATTTTCCTCCTCTAACTAAAGAGAGGCGATGTAGATATCCATGTAGCTCTAGTATCGTCTGTGAACTTAATGACATATCTTCATATGCACTATTTACAGTTTTTAAACTATCCCTAAATTCCATTATGCTGACTTGTTCTCTTGTTTTTGGTTTTACCTCATTTAAAAATATATTTCTTATTTCTTCTCCCTTTAATATGATACTTTCACATGAGTCTATAGTAAAATCTAATACTGCTTTTTCCGTTAATTTTTCTAATACTTCTTTGGGCTGCTTCTTATAAACTATTTGTTTGCCTTTACATTCATTTATAATCGATATCATTTTGACAACTTTCATATTAACAGGTGTATCTAGCAATTTTTTCCCTATAATGTATTCCATAAAATCACTCCAAACCTAAATTTCACTTTTTATAATTAATCACCTTATTTTGACTTAATTTTAGCATATTTTTACATTTCTTACAATTTGATAGTGATTCTATATTTTTTCTAACAATTTAAAAAGTATAGTATTTTTCAAAAAAAGATAAAAAATCAAGGTAATATACTAAAAATCGACTTAATTTTCTTTATTTAAACTTAGTTTTGTTTATTCTATTTTATCAATAGTTTTTTAATATGAAATTTTGTAATCTTTGTAAAAATAAACATCCCCCTTTATACATTTTAATTATATATTGTAATTAATTTTGTATTTAGAGGGATTTTATTTTATTTATTGTCGTATTTATTAGTCGATATCAACTCTTCTTTTATTTTTTTATTTTCTTTATCTAAATAAACTCTATATGTCTTTATTATTATTTTATCTTTTTTATATTCATGCTCTGTTCTTACGTATATTCTTTGTGCATCATCTCTACACCCATAAATCTTACTTGTAATAGATCCTTTGCCCACTATATTTTTTATATATATTGGATGAGAATATGGATTTTTAAATTTTAGATCATAATATCCATAAGCTACTGTCGCATCTCTTCCACCTGAAACATAGTGAGATAAGTAAGTGTGGTTGTGAACTTCTACTATTTCTAATCCAGCGAGTAGTGCTGCATTGTATATTGTTGTAGATACTTGGCACACTCCGCCGCCTTCACCATTTATATATTTTCCTCCGACAATTACTGGTGCATATTTGTATCCTTTGCTTAGAACTCTAGGTCCAGTTGCATTATTGTATGAATATGTTTCCTGGGGCATGATGATTATATCACTTGAACTCTCGCCTGCAACATGAATATTGCTACCTCTAGATGTTTCATTATTAAAAGCAGTTGAAAATTGTCCTAATATAGAATTTACACTTTCTACGTCCTCTGTTTTTAATTTAGGTATTGTAGTTTTTACTGGAAGATTTAGATCCATGATATTTTTATTTTTTATAATATCGTCTATTTCTTTTTTTATTTCGTCTTTTTGAAGTTCTTTACCATCTTTTGATGGTAACTTTTTAAAACTTCCGTCATTTTCTATCGCCAAAGTAGCACTCAAAGCCTCTCTATCTATTTGCTGTGCAATACAGTCGATTATCACATCTAATTTATCTTTGTCATAAGTGGCTTCTAGTGCTATATGATGCCTCTCATTTAAGATAAGTTTTGATTTTCGTTTTAAATTTTCTAGTTTTTTAGCTGTTCTTGTGTAGGAAAGTGCTTTATTAGTCGCTTCTTTCACCTTATATCTAAAATCTATATCAGAAGGATGTATTGTCCACACTTTTGAGTTGTATTTTAAATTTATATCTTCTAGTGGATAAGCTTCATTTAAAATATCTATACATTGTTTTTCTGTCATAGATTCCATATTTATATTTTCAATATATACATTTTTATAAATTTTCTCTTCTTTATTTTTTATTATAGTGTTTCCCAAACAACAAGTTAGAATAATAAAAGTAAAGATAACACTTATAATTTTTTTATACATATAAAATCCTCCCGTTTCAATACACAAGAAATTTGTGTATTTTCTTTTACATATTTATTATTCTTCCTTTTTGTTTCTTTAATAATACAAAAAAACTATTAGATATTATCAAATGTGATATTATCTAATAGTTTTAATGCAATTTATTTAAATCTTCTTACGCTTTTTTTCATTTTTTTCTTCTTCTAGTATTTTCTTTTGAAGTTCTTGCATATGTCTTATTATATAAAAATCAATATCGTCATTGTCGCTATCAAATCCCCAATGAGTTTCTAACATACGTATACTTCTATAACAAAGTCCTGAATTACCTTGTAATTTAAAGTCGATTAAGTCAAATAACCAACATTCTCTAGTGTTTACATCCCACAAATCGTGTTTTTTTATGTACTCATCTAAAATATTTCTGTATTTCATAAGTGTTGGGTAGTCAATTGTCACATGTTCCATAAAAACATTGAATTTTTTCCCTCTAGCCATATCTAAATCCCCCTCAAAATATATTTCATATTCCATATAAATTATATCATATTTTTACATATTTTGTTAATTTAGATAAATAGCTATTTATACATAATAATTTAGATAAAATCACTATTTATATATAATTTAAGCTGAGTATTTATATCAACTTACCCTTTATATACTACTTTTCCTTCAGATATAGTATATTTTATCTTTGCGTCTAATATTTCTCCTATAAATGGTGTATTTGTAGCCTTAGATGCAAATTCTTTTACTTCCCATTTTTCATCTGGATTGAATATTACTATATCAGCAAATGAGCCTTCTTTTATAAAACCTCTGTCTAGATTGTAAAGTTTTGCTGGATTTATAGTCATTTTTTCTAATAAATGCATTAAATCTAAATGACCACCTTTAACTAAAGTTTTTACCCCAAGACCTAAAGCTGTTTCAAGACCAGTTATACCACTTGGACATTTAGTAAACTCGTTGTCTTTTTCTTCTTTTGTGTGTGGAGCGTGGTCTGTCGCTATTATTTCTATTGTATCGTCTTTTAATCCTTCTATTATAGCTAGACGGTCTTCTTCTGTTCTAAGAGGAGGATTCATCTTTGCCAGTGAACCGTATTTTAAAACTGCTTCTTCATTTAATGTAAAATGGTGTGGACTAGCTTCTGCATAGACATTAGCACCTAAAGACTTTGCAAACTTGACAGTTTTAACGGCTTCTTTTGAGCTTATATGTTGAATATTTACTTTTGCCCCTGTTTCTAAAGCTATCATAACATCTCTCGACACCATTATATTTTCAGCTATAGATGGTGCTCCACCTTCAAGCTTTAATGCTTTTGATACTTTACCTTCATTTACCCCTGCTTTAGTTATAAATACTGGATTTTCTTCGTGTAAACTTATAGGTACATTTAATTCTTTTGCTTTTTTCATAGCTTCATACACAAGTCTAGTGTGTTTTATTGGGATACCATCATCACTAAATCCTACAGCTCCAGCTTCAAACATTTCATCAAAATCTACAAGTTCCTTTCCTCTAAGTCCCTTTGTAACAGTCGAAACTTGAAGTACATTTATATCAGACTCTTTACCTTTATCTAATACATATTTTAAAGTTTCTGGATTATCTACTACTGGTTTTGTATTTGCCATACATACAACAGTTGTAAAACCACCTTTTGCTGCTGATTTTGCTCCTGTAAATATGTCTTCTTTGCGTGTAAAACCTGGGTCTCTAAAGTGCACATGTATATCTATAAGACCTGGAGAAACTACACATCCACTTGCATCAATAACAGTTTCAAAATCTTTTTCAGATAAATTTTTCCCTATTTCTTTTATCTTTTCATTTTCAATCGCTATATCTACTATTTCATCTCTTTTAGAAAGTGGATCTATTAATCTACCATTTTTTATTAAAATCATAACTCACTTATTAACGTATAATTTATATAAATAACGTTAATTACTCCTCTCTATATGTATATTTTAATTTTCAAGTTTTAATTGATTATATCTATTTTATATTGTATTTAATCACTTAACAAGTTTAAAAAATATATTTTGTTTTATATGTATAGCTTTTTTAGGACAAAGCTCGTGACAGCAATAACATCTTATACATTTTTTTAAATTTATTTCGGCGCCCTTGTCTGTAATTTGTATTACTTTGGAAGGACAAGACACCTTACACTTCCCACATTTTACACATTTTTTATAATCTACTATCGGCTTTGGAGTTATTATTTTATCTACTATATCGCCTAAAACTTTAGGTAGTTTTAATGATAAAAGTCTAAAATCAGAACTTGTAATCGGAATTTTAAAATCTTTTACTATAAAGTTTTCTATACTATCTCCTAAAAACTCTATATCAGAAAAATCATCTTTTATTAAGTTTCTCTTTATAGAGCCCCTTACTGTTCCAACTTTTATAGGGTCTAAATTTATAAGTTTGCATCCAGCTATATCGAGTGCATATGGGCTATAAGATGCTAATAAAACACCTATTTTTCTAATATCACCAGCAGTAGGCCCCTCACCTTCCATTCCATAAACTCCATCCATAATTGTAAGGCTTGGATTTATATATTGACATATATCTAATAGTACATTTTCGCAAAATAGCTCTTCTGTCTGAAATCTATAATGTATTTCCGTCTTTTCTAAACCTGCAATTACACCGTATAGATTTTTTACACCACCTGTGTATTTTGCCATCTTGTGTGTCTTTAATTTGCATAAATTTATAACATGGTCGACTTTAGTTATTGGACTTATAATATTCATACTTTTTAAATATATCGCGTTGTCATTTTGAACTTTTGTTTCAGAAGTATCGTAATTAAACTCTACATCTAAGCCTTTTAGCTCATCTATCAATCCACATGTTTTATAAAATCCTTTTAAGTTGTTTTTTGTATATGGACCGCCCGGACTTTCAGCAATTATCACCTTACAATTTAATTTTAATAATTCTTCACAAACAACTCTAACAAGAACAGGGTGAGTAGTCGCCCCTTCTTCTGGAGATTTTTTTATTACTAAATTAGGCTTTATAAGTACCTTACTGTTGGGTTTTATAAAACTTTCAAGAGGTCCTATATCACTTATCAAATCTTCAAATGATTTTTTCAAAATATCATAATCATAACTTTCACATTCCCTAATACTCACTTGTTTCATATTCGTTTTCCCTTTCGTTTTTTATTATATATTCTAAAAAAATGTTGGAATAATATATCCCAACATTTTATACTTTTCTATTTAATTTATATACTCAATATTTGATATACGATAATTAAATTTCGATGTGCTATCATTATCGACTAATGAAACTTTATATTGTCCTATATAATCATGGTCTCCACCATTGGATTCAAAATATGCATCTACAATAGCTGTATATGTTTTATCGTTATTATCATATGCGTCTATTACTTCTATACTAATCCAAGGCCCTCCATCTGCTGGTGTTATATAATACATATCTTCTGATTCTGAATAATATAATAAATTTGAAAAATCATTTATTGTGTCATTTAATCTAGCTCCATTAAATTTACTAGATATAACTTTAATATATTGATTTGCATCATCTCTAGCTATACAATAGCCATTATTCGACATTATAAAATAGTCGCCACCTACATAAGTATTTAAGACCATATACGCTGTATTTGGCAGATATGTTGAATTTACTGCAGTATCGTAATCTATATTTTCTTGGTACATATTATATAAAACTGATGATATAATAACTTCTTCTGAAGATATATCTATTTTTTCTTTTACAGTATTTTGTGTAGAGCCTGATTGATTATCACTGCTAGATAAGTCGTTATCACTACCTGCTAAATTTTCATTGTCGTTTATCTCTGAAGAAGTATTCGTATTAAAATTTTCTCTCGAACTCAAGCTGTTTTCACACCCTATTGTAATTAATCCTATGCATATAATAAGTGTAAAAATTAATTTTTTCATTTTATTTCTCCCCTTCATTTCTTATAAATTATACCCTTTTTAAATATATCTTATTTCTATCTAAATAGATATATTCCCTCGTATTTATAGTATAAGATTTATTTATTTTTTTCTCTAAGCATCTTTTTAATATATTGAAAATGTGCATCTCTTTTTTTATTTCCTGAAGATCTCATATTGGGGAATGCATTTATCAATCTTCTGTGTATAAATGCCTTTTGTTTTAAAGAACTAAATTTAAATTGTATATCATCAATTTTATCTTGTATTGCTAAATCGCCGTATTTTGATGAAGCCATTTTTAATTTCTGAGCGACTTCTTCTGGACTTTTCTTTAATTTACTTAAAAACTCATCATCTTCATATAATTTAAATTTTGAATGTATTTTCTTCATATCATCTACAAGCATTGTCAGTGAATCTACTTTTAATGTCAATGTTCCTAATGCCCTTGCTGTAACTATTAAATCACTAATCATAGTGATAATAGCGAAAATTAAAAGCACATACAACACTGTAGTATTCATTTTTTCTAAATTATTTATAATAAATGGATGCAAAAATTCAACAACAAATACACTCATAATTCCAAACATAGTAGAATTTAATAAACAAACCTTGCCATTTATATTGCATTTATGATTTGAATAATCCCACCATTTTGCATGAAATAACTTTTCTAGTATAGTTGCTGTTATATATTCAAGCATAGATGTCAAAATCATTCCCGATATAAATACACCTATCATGCTATCTCTATAAGACCAGCACCCAATAATTATAATCAACGCTCCTACACCATAAACTGGGCATACTGGTCCATTCAAAAATCCTCTATTTATCACCTTTTTCTGTAGACAAGAACAGTATATACTCTCGCAAACCCAGCCTAAAAATGAATATATAAAAAAATACAACATGTAATTATACACTATACTCATAAACTCCTCCTTAATATTTATTTATATTCTACCTTATAATTATTAACTCTTCATTACTTTTTACAATTTTTAGAAATAAACAATATTTTAATTATACTATATAAATACATGTTTATATTAAATTATGATAATTCTGCCTGAATTTTTTTTCTTTTTCTCCAACTATAATAACCATATAAATCATTTATAAGAAATACTAAAAAACAAACAACTATCGAAATATAAATAAATTATTTTTAAATTTAAGATTTTTTCAAATATTTCCAAAAAACCAGTTGACTTTTCAAAATATTTGTAATATACTTCATAACATAAATTAAATAAGTCTTATCAAGAGCGGTGGAGGGACTGGCCCTATGAAACCCGGCAACCAATATAATTTATATATGGTGCTAAATCCTGCAGCATTGTGCTGAAAGATAAGTATAAACTGATAACGTGGTCTGAGTTTATACTCAGACCTTTTTTAGTTTTTAAATTCTTTATATAAGAAGATAGACTTATTTAAAAAATTACAACAAGGGGGTATTTCTTATTATGAAGAAATCAAAAAAAATTATATCTATTGTATTATGCTTATTAGCAGTATTATCACTTTCAGTAGGTTGCTCTAAATCAGATGCCGAAGACAAAGTAATTAAAGTGGGAGCAACTCAAGTTCCTGGTGGAGATTTATTTGAGTATTTAAAAGACGATATTGAAAAAGAAGGTTACGAACTTAAAATAACAATATTTGATGATTACAACCTTCCAAATGAAGCTTTAGACAACGGTGAAATCGATGCAAACTTATTCCAACATGAGCCATATTTAAATAAAGCAAAAGAAGAAAAAGGTTATAAATTATCACCAGTAGTTGGTTTATATGAATCTCCATTATACGTATATTCTTATAAAATAAAATCTATTGATGATTTAAAAGCAGGCGACAAATTTGCTCTTCCAGATGATCCAACAAATGGCTCAAGAGCTCTTAAATATCTACAAGATGAGCTAGGTTTAATAAAATTAAAAGATGGTGTTGAAAATCCTGGAGTTAAAGATATAGTTGAAAATCCTAAAAAAATCGAGTTTATCGAAGCAAATGCAGCTCAACTTCCATCTCTTTTAAGTGATGTAACTTGCGCATTTATAAATGGTAACTACGCTGTTGCAGCTAACTTAGATGCTAATAAAGACAGTATCTACTGCCCAAAATTAGATGGAACTTATACAAATATACTCGTAAGTAGAACTGATGATGTAGATAGTGAAAAAATTCAAGTTCTTAAAAAAGTTTTAACTAGTGAAAAATCTAAAAAATTCTTAGAAGAACATTATAAAGGTGTTATAGTACCTGTATTTTAGACAAGAAAACCTCGCACAAAATGCGAGGTTTTTTTATTGTATTTCATTTTTATGAAATAGCCTTCATTAAATATATTTTAGTGTTAAAATATTAATAAGATAAATTATAAAAAACAAATCGTTCTTAAATATAAATACGCCAGTCTCTTAGAAAGACACTTAATCATTTGTCATACGCTATGTCTTAAAGAAATATTTAAATTATAATTATGGAGATAAAATTGTTATATGAACAGATATATTGCTTTATTAAGAGGAATAAATATAAGCAGAAAAAATAAGATAGCTATGTCTGAATTAAAAGAAGGATTTATTAAACTTCATTTTACAGATGTTTCTACATATCTCAATAGTGGTAATGTTATTTTTTCAAGTGATATTGATGATAAAAATATTCTTTCAGTCTTTCAGATAATATAAAATCCATGATAAAAGACAGATTTGATTTAGACATACCGATTTTTATTATTTTACAAGAAGAATTAAAAGAAATATTAAATAATGCACCTAATTGGTGGTCAAGAACTACTAGTTCTAATATAAGTGATAATATTACAATTAGAACTGCAAATACTGTAAGGAAAATTATTAATAAATAATATTAATGCTAAAACAAAGCTTGATGAGATAATTAAGTTATCATCAAAATATCTTGATGAACTTAAATGTTAATTAAGTAGGGGGGCTTTATACAAAAGGTACAAGTTAGAATTAAAGAAAAATACTAAGCAAATTAATTCTGTAGATGATTGGTACAACTTTGCACCACCCCAAAATTCAAGTCTACACTGGAAAGATGGAAGAAGTGCTAAAGAATTAGCCAAATATATAATAGGTGGAAATGGATGTATTCCAAAAGAAATAGAAATTATACTGTCTCAGTTAGGATGCAATCCAAATAGCATATTCTATGGTGAACCCGAAGCAGTAACAAGTCTTGAAGGTAGAGGTAGTGGTCGTCACCATGACTTATTACTTGTTAAGGAAAGTGAAGTTGTAATAGGAATTGAAGCCAAGAGTGATGAAGATTTTGGGAAAGCAGCTCATGAAGAGTTATTTGGAAATAATGATTATAAACAATTACTTTATAGTATATCTGACAATAAATTTACAAGAGTAAATAGTCTATATAATGATATTTATGGATATGATTTATATAAAAATATAGAGATAAGATATCAACTTTTAACATCTACAAAAGGTGTCTTAAAAGAGGCAAAAAAAACAAATGCATCTAAGGCAGTTTTGCTCATTCTTACATTCAAAAAGGAAAACTGCTATTCAGAAAGAAAGATAAAATCAAATTTGCAAGATCTAAATAATTTTATCGATAGCTTAGGTACTCCTTTAAAAAATGGACAGTACAATTTACCTGGATATCCTAATATAGATTTTATGTAAAACATATTGAGATAGATGTTTAAAAAATAAAACTAGCTAAATTTATAATAAATTAGCTAGTTTTTTCATAATGCGCCCAAATTTTTACTACTTATAAAGCATTTGCATCAAGGTTTAATTCTACTAAAGATTCTACTGTTTCACTACTATTTTCTTGTCTATTTATCAATACATTCATGAAAATCATTAATAAATTAAATATACCTATAACTATAAATCCATATACTAATGGATGCAAATTATTACCTATACCAATAGGTGACACTCTCATAAAGCCATAATTAGATCCTATTATATGATTTAATATAAACATAGATACATGGTATATATTAGTGAAATATATAGCTGTTTTAAAGTCCTTTTTATCAAATTTAACACATTCTATAAATATGCAATAAACAGAACCCCAAAGAAGGAATAGGTGTCCTATGAAGAAAGAAAATTGAGTTATATGAGGAAATAAAAATGGGTCTAATCCTGATGGATATATTAATGCAAATACTGCACCTATCAATCCCCACATAGAACCTAATTTTCTACAGATACTTTTATTAAATAATAGTCCAATTCCCATAAGTATTATTGCAACTCTGCAATGATATAATGGTAGACCTTCAGTTAATACATGGTATTTTGATAGTAAATACCATGCATATAATATTATTTGTTGTGATAATAATACTATACCTATAATTTTTTCGAATTTCCTATTTACAGCAATTCTCTTTATCATAGATATTATACCCAAAGTACCTATGAATAATATAGCTATATGCTGCCATCCAAACATCTTAAAATTACAGTATTTTGATGTTTTTCTAAAAAAGTATTTTAAAAAATCCATTTTGTCTAACTCCCAGTTTTATTTATTAAAATAGTTTATATTATAATAAAACTATTTTTAAAACACATATATATAATTTATAATTTGCAGCTATGTATAAATTAATATAATTCATATGTGTTAAAAAAGGAGTGAATACAATTAAAAATTTGTGATTCTATTCACTCCTTTTTTACTACATATTTTCACTGATTATCTTCAATTCTCGTTTCAAAATACTATAAAGTTCTTCTGCACTTTCCTTACAACCATTCTCTACCCAAATTTCAAGTGCTACGAAGGCTATTTGATTAAGTATGGGAGTACAATACATCAAATCATGCTTATTCATTTCAACTTCTATATTCTGTATAAGTTGACTTTCTTTTTTTCTTGTAGAAAATAAAAATATATCATATCGTCTACTTTTTACAATTGCTGTAATATTTCACTTTTAACATCTCTGCTAATCCATCACATATAAGATTTGCTGACTTATATACACGTTTATCATGCTTGATATGATACAATTTATATCGCCTCCGTTTTATAAGTTGTGATACTATTGTAGCATTTCTTTTTGTATATTAAAATGACTTTACCAAATATATTTATTATTTTTAATAAAGCATTTTTGCTTAAAATGGAGGTTATTATGAAAGAAAAATTAAATGTATCTTTTAAAATGGAAGATGATTACTTACCACCACTTAAAACCTTGGCTACGATATCCTTTGTGATATTACTATGTTCTATGCCACTTTTTGCATTAAACGGTGGAATTGGCGAATATGTAAGAGAATATTTCGGTATAATATGGCACATTTCTATGTTTTTCTTTATCAACAAATTAGCAACTCCTAAATGGGGTTAAACAGCTGGTATCTTTTGGATTGTACTCGATATATTAAGCGGTATTCTCTATATAAACAATTTTTATAGCATCCTTGGAGATGCTTCTCTTGGCATTGCAGTCCAAAATGGTCTTTCTTTATGTCTAACAATAAGACTTACTGCGCACTGTTTTGAAGGAATTTGGTTGATATCATCTGCATTTACAACAAGTAATAAAGTTATTAAGGTGTGTGGTGTACTTGCTGGAATCTTTATCGCAGGCTATAGCATAATAAGTCCTTTCGCCCCATCATGGGTGCTAATGCTAAATGTACCGTTTATGATTATATGGTTCTTTATGATTGTTATAGGAAAATATTAAAAAAAGTAGGTATTACATCACTTAGTATAATACCTACTTTTTTGTTTATATTAAATCGTGAGCATATTCTGCAATCGGAGCATTTTTTAAGAATTTATTTCCGATTATTATAAACAATACTGTAAATAAAATTTCTAAAATAATAGTTATAATTGGCTTTTCAACAAAACAAGTTATACTCCACATTATTGTTTCAAGTTTATCCCCAATATATCTATTACTAAATAAAATATTAAATACAACTCCCAATAATATACCCGGAATTAATATAAAAACTAAAATATTGTATTTCATTTTTAATCTATAAAACATAGAACCACAAATATAAGCTATAGACATAACAAATAAACTGCTTATAAATCTAATTCCTAAAATTATAAATATATTGTCCATGCCTTCTCCAAGCCACTCTATTGTGCTTGTTCTAGTATAAAACTCTGCTTTAACATTATATAATTTACATATATAATCTAAAGAAAATTCAACTACCACTCCAGATACTACAGCTATTATTATAACAATTAGCATCATCTTGAAAAATGATTTTATACATGCATCTCTATCACCTCTTATATTTAACATCTGTGGTAGGAAGTTATTCGTAAATATTAAAGTTAAAAGAAATACTCCCATATAACATATATCAGACGTTCTACTTATAAAAATTAACCCATCTCTATTATTTGAAAAATAATCTCTCATACCGCTTATAAATGGGATTATATTGTTCACAGCAATCAATATAAATATTATCATTATAAGTTTTGGAATATATCCTTTGAAAATTTCATAAAACGGATTTTTATTCATATAAAGTCACATCCTTTCTATTCATGCTTAAAAATAACTCATTAAGCGATATATTTTCATAAGATATATTAAAATCGTCCATCTTATTTTTTATAGTTTTATTCAAATCGCCGTAATACCAGTAAGTATAATTATCTCCAAAATGTTTTAATGGCCTTTGATCTTTAAGCTCAAAAATATTATTTATCTTATTTTTATTTCCGCTTATAAAATAAGCCTTTTGTCTTATATTTTCTAAGTTATCAGTAATTTTTACATCCCCGTCTTTTATTATTACAACTTCTTCTAATAGATTTTCAACTTCTTCAATTAAGTGAGTTGCAATTATTATTGTTCTTGGATTTTCACTATAACTTTCGATAAGAACGTCATAAAAATAATTTCTATTTACTGCATCTAGCCCTACTGTCGGCTCGTCAAATATTGTGATAGGACAGTTTGAACAAATTCCGATTATATTTGAAAGCAAGGTCTTTTGACCTCTAGACAAACTTTTATATGTAAGTTTTTCGTTTATTTCAAACAATCTACATAATTTGTTTTGTAAGTTATAATCATAGTTTTTATAAAATTTAGAATGCATATTAAAAATGCTTTTAACCTTATAATCTTTTAGGAAAAACTCCTTCTCTCTTACAATACATATATCCTCCAAAACTGAAATGTCTTCTTTAACAGTTTTTCCAAATATCTTAATTTCACCACTTTTACATACAAGCTGATTGCCGATTAAGTTGATAAGTGTACTCTTTCCAGTACCATTTTTCCCTAAAAGACCATAAATCTTTCCGTATTCAAAGTTTATATTCATATTATTACAGATTATTTTTTTCCCAAAGCTATGATTTAAGTTTTTTATTTCTATTGCCAAATCCATATTACTCCTCCTTAAAATCACTTATCATATCTAAAAGTTCTTTTTTTGTAATTCCAAGCTTTTTTGCTTCTGAAATCAAATCTTTTAAATAAACTTCTTTAAAATTATCTTTTCTTCCATTTTTAATTATCTCTTTTGCACCTTTAGATACAAACATACCTATACCCCTCTTTTTAAACAAAATCTCCTTATCGACCAATATATTCACACCTTTCAAAACTGTAGCTGGATTGATTTTATAAAATTTTGATAACTCTGTAGTAGACGGAACTTGCATCTCCTCTTTTATTGAATCTGATAAAATCTCATCTTCTATAGCTTTTGAAATTTGGATAAATATCGGCTCATGATCATTAAGTTCTAACTTCAAAGCGCCACCTCCTTATATAGTTAGTTACTTGAGTAGTTAACCACACGTCTATATAATATTCTATTTTCATATATTTGGCAATAGTTTTTTATTAAATATTTTTAAATTAAAAAAAGACCATGCAAATTGGCAAGGTCTTTATCTATATAAATCTCTATTTTTATATTTAAATCAAATTTTATTATCCAAAATATCTTTGTAATAAACCTAAGAATGCTTTACCGTGTCTAGCTTCGTCTTTACACATTTCATGAACTGTATCGTGTATAGCATCTAATCCTAATTCTTTAGCTTTTTTAGCTAGTTTTAATTTTCCATCAGTTGCTCCGTATTCAGCATCAACTCTTACTCTTAAGTTTTCTTTTGTATCAGCTACTACACATTCTCCAAGAAGTTCAGCAAATTTTGCAGCATGTTCAGCTTCTTCGAAAGCTATTCTTTTATATGCTTCTGCTATTTCAGGATACCCTTCTCTATCTGCTTGTCTACTCATTGCTAAATACATCCCTACTTCTGTACATTCTCCAGTAAAGTTAGCTCTTAATGCTTCTACTATTTCTTCGTCTACGCCTTGTGCAACACCTATTCTATGTTCATCAGCCCAAACCATTTCGCCTTTTAATTCAACGAATTTTTCACTTCCTACATGACAGACTGGACATTCTTCTGGTGCAACATCCCCTTCATATATATATCCACAAACTTGACATACCCACTTTTTCATAACGATTCCTCCTAAATATATAAATTATTTTATTAAATTAATATATATAATATACTTTATA
>OLSO01000325.1_pt1 | contig 48408 bp, 45 predicted proteins | sample 1672441 | NCBI WGS metagenome assembly OLSO01 (sample SAMEA3136686, study PRJEB25190) | human gut metagenome | biome: human gut; feature: human-associated habitat; material: faeces | place: Austria | collected 2013 | reverse complement strand
ACTGGGGTGTATATTACACATATGCAGTACAGTGCATGCTTGATGGAACAGCAATTGATACTGACTGGTGCAAAGGCTTCTCCGACGGCGCTGACAAGATCACACCTCTCAATGAGAAAGTTGTAGCAGAAGGAACAGACGAAAAAGTAAAAGAAGTGGAAGATGCACTTGCAGACGGATCCCTTCATGTATTCGATACTTCTACATTTACAGTAGATGGCAAAGAACTTACTACTTATAAGAAAGATGGCAGTGATACAGAATATGTTTCTGACGGATATTTCCATGAATCAGAATATGGTTCTGCACCGGCATTCGATGTAGCTATCGATGGAATCACATCTATCACAGAATAAGATCTGAAACAGGCGGAGCTGCTGGGTCAGCAGCTCTGCTTTTTTTCTTGTTATACGTGCAAAGGAAGTCTTCAGGGCGGAGGTTTCTTTTGCAGATATGACAATATATCAGATAAAAGGAGGGAACGATAGTGGAAGAAACTTATGCACTTGAGCTTAGAGATATTTCCAAGCGATTTGGATCAGTCCAGGCGAATGACCATGTAAATCTTACACTGAGGAAATCAGAGATTCTCGCAATTTTAGGTGAGAATGGAAGCGGTAAAACGACTCTGATGAATATGATCTATGGAATTTATTATCCAGATGAAGGTCATATTTTTGTAAATGGGAAGAAAGTAAAAATCCGTTCGCCAAAAGACTCCTATGAATTAGGAATAGGTATGGTACATCAGCATTTCAAACTGGTAGATGTACTTACGGCAGCAGAAAATATTGTATTGGGCCTGCCTGGTAAGGCCAGACTCAATATGAAAAAAATAACCGAAGATATTCAGAAACTGGTCAATAAATATGGTTTTGATCTGGACCTTTCCAAAAAAATCTACGAAATGTCCGTTTCTGAAAAACAGACAGTTGAAATTGTGAAGATGCTGTATCGTGGAGCAAGGATCCTAATCCTGGATGAGCCGACAGCAGTGTTGACGCCACAGGAAGCCGACAGGCTGTTCGATATTCTTCGAAACATGCGTGACGATGGATGTTCGATCATTATCATTACCCATAAATTGCAGGAGGTTCTTGCTTTGTCTGACCGCGTTGCAATTCTTCGAAAGGGTCAGTATATTGACACGGTAGAGACAGCACAGGCCAATGTGCAGAGTCTTTCAGAAATGATGGTTGGAGCCAAAGTAGATCTGAACATCGAACGTCCGAAACCTGAAAATGTAAAACCGCGTCTGATCATTGATGGAATCAACTGTAAGGACAAAGAAGATGTCAAGACACTGGATGATGTGGATCTGACAGTCAATACAGGGGAGATTCTTGGAATTGCCGGTATTTCAGGAAGTGGACAGAAAGAACTTCTTGAGGCGATTGCAGGACTGCAGAATGTAGAAAGCGGTTCCATACGTCTGTTGGATGATAACGGAGGCGAAATGGAACTTTCCGGAATGGATTCAATTTCCATTAATGAAGCGGGAATCAGCCTTGCTTTTGTTCCAGAGGATCGTATTGGTATGGGGCTTGTCGGTGATATGGATATGACGGACAATATGATGATCCGAAGCTATCGTAATGGAAAGGGACCTTTCCTGGATCGTAAGGGACCTAGAGCACTTGCAGAGAAGATCAAAGATCAGCTGGAAGTTATGACACCAAGTATCTCTGCACCGGTTCGCCAGATGTCAGGTGGTAATGTACAGAAAGTTCTGGTAGGAAGAGAAATCGCACAGAATCCAAAAGTTCTTCTTGTAGCATTTCCGACTCGCGGTGTGGATATCAATACCTCTCATGTTATTTATCAGCTTCTGAATGAGCAGAAGAAAAAAGGCGTAGCAGTTGTTTGTGTAATTGAAGATCTTGATGTAGTACTTGAACTCTGTGACCGCATTGCGGTACTGTGTGGAGGAAAAATCAGCGGAGTGGTTGATGGCAGAACTGCAACCAAAGAAGGAATCGGTCTTCTCATGACGAAACATGAAAAAGGAGGGGTTGTCAATGAATAAAGAACCTTTCTTACAGGTAAGTAAAAGAAGAAACAAAGCCGGATGGCAGGAAAGACTGCTGATTCGATTTATTGCGCTGATCCTTGCACTGATCGTGTGCGGTGCTGTAATCGTCGCACTTGTCAAGATGAATCCGGTAGATGTATATAAAGCAATCTGGGATGGAGCAATGGGATCGGAACGTCGTATCTGGCAGACAATACGTGATACGATGATCCTTCTGTGTATTGCAATCGGACTTGCTCCGGCATTCAAAATGAAATTCTGGAATATCGGTGCAGAAGGCCAGATCCTGATCGGTGGAGCCTGCTCTGCAGCAGTCATGATCTATGCCGGTGATAAGATGTCTCCGGTGTTGCTTCTGATCGTAATGTTCGTTGCAAGTGCCCTTGGTGGTATGATCTGGGGTATGATTCCGGCAGTGTTTAAAGCATACTGGAATACAAATGAGACTCTGTTTACTCTGATGCTGAATTATGTTGCCATGCAGGTGGTTACATATTGTATCGTTTTCTGGGAAAATCCAAAAGGTTCCAATACCGTTGGTATTATTAATCAGGCAACACAGGCAGGCTGGCTGCCGGAACTGTTTGGACAGAAATACGGCTGGAATGTTCTGATCGTTCTGATCCTGACTGTTGGGATGTTCATTTATCTGAAATACTGCAAACAGGGTTATGAGATCGCTGTAGTTGGTGAGAGTGAAAATACTGCAAAATATGCCGGTATCCATGTAAAGAAAGTTATTATCCGTACCATGGCAATCTCTGGTGCAATCTGTGGTATCGCAGGATTTGTTATTGTAAGTGGTGCGAGCCATACAATCTCTACTGCAACAGCAGGAGGACGTGGATTTACAGCAATCATCGTTGCATGGCTTTCCAAATTCAATACTTTTATTATGGTGGCTGTATCTTTTGGTATTGTATTTATGAATCAGGGTGCTGTTCAGATTGCGACTCAGTATGGATTGAATGAAAATGCATCCGATGTTATTCTCGGCATTATTCTGTTTTTCCTGATCGGGGCAGAATTCTTTATCAACTACAGAGTAAAGCGTACAAAAAAATAGGAGGTAGATGCAATGAGTGTACTGACCATCTTTATTCAAAAAGCAATTGTCCAGGGCATCTGTATTCTTTATGGTGCGCTTGGTGAAATTATGACGGAGAAATCCGGGAACCTGAATCTTGGTATTCCGGGAATTATGTATATGGGCGGTATTGCCGGCCTGATGGGAGCTTTTCTTTATGAAAAAGATAACCCGAATCCGAATGTATTTATAGGTGTCCTGATATCGTTTGTATGTGCCTTTGCATGTGCAATGATCGGTGGCCTGATCTACAGTATCCTGACCATTACTCTTCGTGTAAATCAGAACGTAACCGGTCTTGCTCTTACAATCTTTGGTACAGGTTTTGGTAACTTCTTTGGTGGTTCTATTTCCAAACTTGCCGGTGGTGTCGGACAGATTTCTGTAAAAGTAACAGGAAGTGCTTACACAGCCAAAATCCCGGGATTATCTAAGATTCCGGTAATCGGACCGATTTTATTCAATTATGGATTTATGACATATCTCTGTGTGATCGTAGCGGTGGTTTTGTCTTTCTTCTTATTTAAGACAAGAGCAGGCTTGAATCTTCGTGCAATTGGCGAGAATCCTGGAACAGCAGATGCAGCAGGTATCAATGTTATCAAATATAAATATCTGTCTACCTGTATCGGAGCAGGGCTTGCCGGACTTGGCGGACTCTATTTCGTAATGGAATATTCCGGCGGAACCTGGACAGACAATGGATTTGGTGACCGTGGATGGCTTGCAGTTGCGCTGGTAATCTTCGCCCTGTGGAAACCACTGAATGCAATCTGGGGAGCGTTCCTTTTTGGAGCACTTTATATCCTGTATCTGTATATCCCGGGACTGGGACGAAGCATGCAGGAGGTGTTTAAGGCACTGCCGTATGTGGTAACGATTATTGTACTGGTGTTTACAAGCTTCCGAAAGAAGAAGGAGCACCAGCCGCCGGCGGGACTTGGATTACCGTATTTCCGTGAGGAAAGATAAATAAAGGATTCCCGGTGATTATGGGATAATTAAATGAACCAGATGGGATTTTCGATAAATGTTCCTCTGGATACGTCTCAATTCAGAACTTCTAAGGTACCAAGGTGTACAGAACTTTGCTAAGAACAATACAGAAAATGCTGAACTCGCATCAAAGATGCTCAAACAGCAACATTTTCTGTATCAACGCAAAAACCTGTACAACCAGGAACCTTCACGAAGTTCTTCAGGCGAGAACGTACCAGAGAAACATTTGCGAAAATTTTGCCTGGTTTTTATATTATCCTTGCTCTCACCGTACTTTATTTTGGAGTAGTGGCTGATGCCACTGGCGCCAGTGACCAGATATCAGCGCGGAGCGCGAGCCTGTGGGGCACCCATGGCAATTTAAAGTGAAGAAAATGAAGGATATGCGGGAAAGGAGTTTTCTTATATTAATAAATTGAATTATGGAAGGCTGATGTTTGGTACATTCAGGGAGAGAGTTTCTAGGTGCGGGGACATTAAATGTCTGCGAGGCTTTCGTTATGACGTGCAGGCAAGCTGCCGCCATCAAGCCCACTGTCTGAGGCGTAGCCGAGTTTGGGCGGCTGGCGGCAAATAAGCGCATGCACGAGTAGAAAACGCAGCATTATTTAATGTCCCGCACATATGAAGCCTCTCCCGTAATACTTCACCAACATTTATATCAGCTACTTTAATATACAGAAAATTCCCTCGGCATATCCTTCTTTCTAAAATTTATATTGCATTCTCAGAAAGTTAGTTATATAATACGAATAGATAAAAGAAAATTCTTCGGGGCAGGGTGACCGACGCAGTTGGAATTCCCTACCGGCGGTAAAGTCCGCGACCCGCGTAAGGCGGCTGATCCGGTGACTGGCACAAGTCAGAATTCCGGAACCGACAGTAAAGTCTGGATGAGAGAAGAACACGAATAATTCATACGTGCTCAGTACCCCGGGAAGATTATTCCCGGGATTTTTTTATGCAGCAGAAACTAATCTACCCACTAAACTTATCTGCAGCATAGCGTAGAATTTTCTTTTAGAAAAAAAGAACAATTCAAAAAGGAGAGACAAGTATGAGTGAACAGGTTTTAAAAAGTGGAAACGTAATGGAGAGGAGTCGTACCAGAACGATCACACAGATCGCAATGCTGGGAGCCCTCGCCGGAATATTAATGAATTTTGAATTCCCGCTCCCATTCCTGGCACCATCCTTCTATCAGCTGGATTTCTCTGAGATTCCGGTACTGGTAGGAGCCTTCGCAATGGGACCGATCGCAGGTATCCTGATCGAAGTGGTAAAAGTTCTGGTGCATCTTGTAACAATGGGAACTATGACAGCAGGGGTTGGTGATTTTGCAAACTTCCTCTTTGGATGTACATTTGTTGTACCGGCAGGAATCATCTACAGACTGCATCATAACAAGAGCCGTAAACATGCCGTTATGGGAATGGCAGCAGGTACAGTACTGACAACAGCAGCAGCCTGCCTTATGAATGCATTTGTACTGCTTCCGGCATATGGCAAAGCATTTGGCATGCCGATTGAAGCATTCATCGAAATGGGAGCAGCAGTAAACCATTCTGTAAACAGCCTTCTTGGTTTTGTGGCACTGATCATCGTTCCATTTAATTTATTCAAATATATCCTGATTTCTGTAATCGTATTCTTTATTTATAAAAGAATTCGTGTTATCCTTAAGGGAGACTGATTCAGGCACAGCAGACAGAGTGTGCAGAAAAGAGGAAACCCATGGGAAAGATTCATAATGTAGAAAAAATGACAGATAACCGTTTTGTCAATCTGTATCATGTGGATGCTACAAGTGTTCACAATACCCCGGTGTCTTATTACGTGGCATCCAGAGCCAAGGATGTTCCGGCGCTGAAACTGAAGACCGGACGTAATGATCCGGATGGTGTGATCATTTATAGTATCTATGGACAAAAGAAGGACAAGGTTGTTCTGGTACGCCAGTATCGCTACACATTGGGCGATTACATTTATGAATTTCCGGCAGGTCTGGTTGAGCCGGGCGAAGATTTCCATGAAGGTGCAGTCCGTGAGATGTATGAAGAAACTGGTCTTAAACTGGAACCTTTGAAAGTAGATCCTGCATTCGAAAAGCCGTACTTTACAACAGTAGGCATGACAGATGAATCCTGCGCAACTGTATATGGCTATGCCAGCGGCGAGGTCAGTAAGGCAGCACAGGAAGACAGTGAGGAGATTGAAATCGTACTCGCTGACCGTACCGAAGTAAAACGAATCCTAAAAGAAGAACGAGTGGCAATTATGTGTGCATATATGCTGATGCATTTTCTGAAGGATGAGGATCCATTTGAATTTTTGAATTAATATAGCTGAAATGTCATGACCGCCTGTGTGGATTGACATTTCAGCATTTTTTTTATACATGAATGTGAGGCGTTAAAGATGAAAAAAATAACAGATTTTTTAAGAGATGAAGGAATCAGTCCGGAACTGATTCAGGAGGTACAGGAGTTTTCTGCGGCTCACCCGGTGAAGGACGAGCTGAAGGGAAGGATTCCTGTGCCTCATTTTTATTATTATGGAAAAAAAGTGTGGGAGGAAGCTCTGGCAGCACTTTTGTGTGGAAAGAATCTATTGCTTGCAGGTGAAAAAGCCACGGGAAAAAATGTACTTGCAGAAAATCTGGCTACAGTTTTCGGCCATCCTGCATGGGACATCTCATTTCATGTCAATATGGATGCATCCTCGCTTATCGGTACAGATACTTTCAGAAATGGGAAGGTTGAATTCAGACCAGGACCGGTATACAGCTGTGCGTGCAGTGGAGGCTTTGGTATATTCGATGAGATCAATATGGCAAGAAATGAAGCACTTGCAGTTTTGCATTCTGCACTGGATTTCAGGCGGGTTATAGACGTTCCCGGATATGAAAGAATAACTCTGGCAGACGATACTCGCTTTATTGCAACGATGAACTATAACTATGCAGGAACACGAGAATTGAATGAAGCACTTGCGTCAAGATTTGTAGTGATCCGTATGCCTGCACTTACACTGGAAGATCTGCAGAGGCTTTTAAGAGAACAGTTTCCAGATCTTTCTTCTAAATATAATAAGCAGTTTGGATTACTTTTTAAGGGTATCCGGATTTTCCATTACCTGCAAGATATGCGCATCCGATCGTTCTCAGAAGAATGCAGAGGGTGATCGAACAGGGCCGTGCAGAGGAAATTGATCAGGCACTGATAGTTGTCAAGGAAGATCTTAAAGCATTAAACAGCGAGGTAAAAGTATCACAGGAAGAGTACGATGAAGTTGTTGCGATCAAGCCAATGTTTTTGAATGCAATGTATGAGTAAACGCAAATTAACGGCTTGACAAATTCTTCTCGTACATGTTATATTTTATCTAGTTGTAGTGTGTAACTCGATTTTGGAGGCATTAACTATACATAACAAGGAGTGTTTATGTATGTTAATGCTTTTTTTTATATTAAAACCGGTTGAAGAAGTCTTTCATACATTCTCATTTTTTGTAAAAATATAGAAGGAGAATTTTAGATGAAAGACAAAATCTTTGGTGTTTTACAGCGTGTCGGACGAAGCTTCATGCTCCCGATCGCAATCCTTCCGGTAGCCGGACTTCTTCTTGGTATCGGAAGTTCTTTCACCAATGCAACAACGATTGAGACATATGGTCTGACAAAGATTCTGGGTGACGGAACACTGCTTCATTCCCTGCTGGTGATCATGAACAGCGTAGGAAGTGCAGTCTTTAATAACCTGCCACTGATCTTTGCAGTTGGTGTTGCAATTGGTATGGCAAAGAAAGAAAAAGAAGTTGCAGCTTTATCAGCAGTTATCGCATTTTTCGTAATGAATACAGCGATCAATGCGATGCTGACAGTTACAGGACAGATTCTTGCAAATGGAGAGATCGCAGAATCCGTTCTTGAGGGAACGATCACTTCTGTCTGCGGTATCCAGTCACTGCAGATGGGCGTTTTTGGTGGTATTATCGTAGGACTTGGAGTAGCAGCCCTGCATAACAAATTTTACAGAATACAGCTGCCGAATGCACTGTCATTCTTTGGAGGTACCCGTTTTGTTCCGATCATTTCCACGATCGTCTATATGTTTGTGGGAATTCTTCTGTATTTTGTATGGCCGGTAGTTCAGAACGGAATCTACGCTCTGGGCGGTCTTGTAACAGGAACCGGTTATGTTGGAACACTGATTTTTGGACTTATTAAACGTGCTCTGATTCCATTTGGTCTTCATCATGTATTTTATATGCCATTCTGGCAGACTGCTGTCGGTGGTACAATGGAAGTTGCAGGACAGATGGTACAGGGCGGCCAGAATATTTTCTTTGCACAGCTAGCTGATTCTGCAAATATTGCACATTTCAGTGCTGACGCAACAAGATACTTCTCCGGAGAGTTTATCTTTATGATCTTTGGACTTCCGGGAGCTGCACTGGCTATGTATCAGTGCGCAAAACCTGAGAAGAAAAAACAGGCAGGAGGCCTTCTTCTGTCTGCAGCGCTTGCATGTATGGCAACCGGAATTACAGAGCCGCTGGAATTTTCATTCCTGTTCGTAGCTCCGGCACTGTTTGCTGTTCAGGTAGTTCTGGCAGGTAGCGCATACATGATCGCACATATGCTGAATATTGCCGTAGGACTTACTTTCTCCGGTGGATTCCTTGATTTCTTCCTGTTTGGTATCCTTCAGGGAAATGCAAAGACAAGCTGGATGAGAGTTATCCCGGTTGGTATTATTTATTTCTTTTTATATTATTTTATTTTCAAATTCATGATCAAAAAGTTTGATTTCAAAACACCTGGTCGTGAAGATGATGATGTAGAAACAAAACTTTATACAAAGGCTGATGTAAATGCTCGCAAGGAAGCACAGAATGGTGCCGTTGAAGCTGGTTCTTCTGATCCGGTCAGCGAGGCAATCACAAGAGGCCTTGGTGGTAAGAAAAATATCAGTGATGTGGATTGCTGTGCAACACGTCTTCGTTGTACGGTTAAGGATGCATCACTGGTAAATGATGGTGTGTTAAAGGCAACAGGTGCATCCGGTGTGGTACACAAAGGTCTTGGTGTACAGGTTATTTACGGACCGAATGTTACTGTTATCAAATCAAATCTTGAGGACTATCTGGAAACAGCACCGGATACTCTGGAAACACCGGCAGAAGCTGCTGAAACGCAGGAAGTAAATGAACAGAAAGAAGAAGCCGGACAGAAAGTCGTTGACCGTATTGTGATTTCCAGTCCGATCACTGGTGTAGCGGCTGAGCTCTCTACAGCACCGGATGAGGCCTTTGCCCAGAAGATGATGGGAGACGGCGCAGTAGTTACACCGGAAGACCCATATGTACGAGCTCCGGAAGATGGAGAAGTTGCCTTTGTCTTTGACACAAAACATGCAATTGGATTTGTAACAGAATCCGGAATCAGTCTGCTGATTCATGTAGGAATCGATACTGTAAAACTGAATGGTGAGGGATTTGAGGCACTGGTAGAAAGCGGGCAGGAAGTGAAGAAAGGAGATCCGATGCTGAAACTGGATCTGGATTATCTGAGCAAAAACGCACCTTCTATTGTATCACCGGTTCTTTGTACAGAACTGGAGGATAACCAGAGAATCCATCTGTTAAATGAGGGTCAGGTCAAAGCAGGAGAGCCGCTTTTCGAAATCGAGGTTCTTCAGTAAGAACTACCCGGATGGGGAAGAGATACGGATGTTGTACAGGATAGCAAAAATTTTAAATCATAATTCCTTTATGGGAATCCAGGATGAAAATAACCAGGAATGTCTGGTTATGGGAAAAGGAGTTGCTTTTGGCAAGAAAGTGGGACAAACTGTTCCAGTCACTGCGGAAGCAAAGGTTTATTCATTGAAAGAAATGACAGAGAGAGGAGATGCAAAAGATATCCTCAAATCGGTTTCACCACTTTGTCTGGAGTTTGCAAACGAAGTGCTGAATCAGGCGGAGCAGGAATTTGGCAAAGTAGACCGGACAATTCTTTTTACCATGGCAGATCATCTGGACTTTGCGATCCGCCGCATTCAGAATGGAGAACAGATCAGCAACCCGCTGACCGATGACATCCGTGTTATGTTTTATAAAGAATATAAAGTAGCCAGTTGTATTCAGGAACTCTTGAAAGAGAAAATGCAGATTGAGATTGACGAACACGAGATTGGCTATATCGCCTTGCATGTGCATGCTGCCATCGTAGATGAAAATGTTTCTCAGGCAATGGAAATTGCAAGAACAGTCCGGGAATGTATTTCACTTGTTGAGAAAGAAACTGGAAATTCCATTGATGTCATGTCTCTGGGATATAATCGACTGATGAATCATGTCCGTTATATGGTGGCACGTGCAATTCATGGTGAGAAACTGAAAATGAATCTGAATGAATATATGTCCGTAAAGTTTCCGGAACCATTTATGTCAGCAGAGAGGATCTGCCGACAGATGGAAAAGAGTCTGAAGCTTCCGATTCCGGACATTGAAATTGGATATCTTGCCATGCATCTGGAAAGAATGTTAGATACGGATATCAATGAGTAAGATATAAAGTTAAATGTCACTGTCGAAGGTAACTGTAGGATAAATATAAATACAAAAACATAATATAAAAGGAGAACAAAACTATGAAAACATTTGAGTATACAATTAAAGACGAACTTGGAATCCATGCAAGACCGGCCGGACTTCTTGTAAAAGAAGCAAAAAAATTCGAATCTGAATGCACTATCACAAAAGACGGCAAAACAAAGAAACTGACACAGCTTATGATGCTCATGTCTCTTGGCGTAAAACAGGGTGACACTGTTACTGTAACAGCAGAAGGCGCTGATGAAGAAGCTGCAGCTGCTGCATTAAAAGAATTCTTTGAGAATAATTTATAATTCGCTGGAACGACCAGAATCAGTTTACATTTGAATTCAGGGAGGAAAAGGAATGCAGTGTTTTCAGGGAAAATCTGTATATAAAGGGATTGCGATGGGACCAATCGTGGTTCTTAAGAAAAATGATTATCAGGTAAAACGTACCCGTATCGAAGATACAGAAGCAGAAGTAAAACGTGTGGATGAGGCATTAAAAGCATCCCAGGAACAGCTTCAGAAACTGTATGACAAGGCTGTCAGAGAAGTTGGTGAGGCCAGTGCAGCAATCTTCGAAGTACATCAGATGATGTTGGAGGATGAGGACTATCTGGAGGCAATTCAGAATATGATCCGCACCGAACAGGTCAACGCCGAGTATGCAGTTGCGGTTACCGGTGATAATTTTGCAGAGATGTTTGCTTCCATGGACGATGATTATATGAAAGCACGTTCTGCCGATATCAAAGATATCTCCGAACGTCTTGTACGTAATTTAAGCGGCCAGGGAGATGTGGATTTAAGCTCTATCGAGCCGTCTGTAATTGTAGCGGATGATCTCAGTCCAAGCGAGACAGTCCAGATGGACAAAGATAAGATCCTTGCATTTGTAACAGTTCACGGATCTACCAATTCTCATACAGCGATTCTTGCACGTATGATGAATATTCCGGCATTGATCGGAGTAAAAATGGATCTGGAAGCTTTTCAGAGCGGAATGACAGCGGTTGTAGACGGTTTCCAGGGAATCGTTACTTTTGATCCGGATGAAGAGACAAAAGTTCAGACAGAAACCAAAATGCAGGAAGAAGCTGAGAAACTGAAACTTCTTCAGGAACTCAAAGGCAAAGAAAACGTTACTCTGGACGGACGTAAGATCAATATTTATGCAAACATTGGAAGCGTTGGCGATATTGGTTATGTAATGGAAAACGATGCCGGTGGAATCGGACTTTTCAGAAGTGAATTCCTGTATCTTGGAAGAAATGATTTCCCTACTGAGGAGGAACAGTTCCAGGCTTACAAGCAGGCAGTACAGATGATGGCAGGTAAGAAGGTTATTATCCGTACATTGGATATCGGAGCTGATAAACAGGTAGATTATTTCAATCTTGGTAATGAAGATAATCCGGCTATGGGATACCGTGCGATCCGTATTTGTCTGAGACAGCCGGAAATCTTCAAAACTCAGCTTCGTGCACTTCTCCGTGCAGCCGTTTATGGAAATCTTTCTATCATGTATCCGATGATTACTTCTACAGAAGAAGTAAAGAAAATTTATGAGATCGTAGCAGAAGCAGAAGAAGAGCTGAAAGCACAGGAGATTCAGTATAAGATTCCGGAACAGGGAATCATGATTGAGACTCCGGCAGCAGCGATCATCAGTGATAAACTGGCAGAGATGGTTGATTTCTTCAGTATTGGAACGAATGATCTGACCCAGTATACACTGGCAATTGACCGCCAGAATGAAAAACTGGATGAGTTCTATAATCCACATCATGAAGCAATCCTGCGTATGATCCAGATGGTTGTGGACAATGCGCATAAATGTGGCAAATGGGCAGGTATCTGCGGAGAACTGGGAGCAGATGCAACTCTTACCGAGCAGTTTGTACGTATGGGACTGGATGAACTCTCTGTAGCACCATCCATGGTTCTGAAGCTTCGTAAAATCGTTCGCGAGATGAAAGTAGAAGAATAACTAAATAAGAAAAAATATCAAAAATGAAAACCGTTTTCATATTGACACTCTATCAGAATGTGCTATAATATGAAAACGGTTTTCATTTTGGGTAAAAAGAAGGAAGAAATTATGGGAACGAAAGCACCTTATCAGACAAAACAAATGAAACAGATACTGGCTTATCTTCAGACGATAGAGGGTACACATGTGACGGCCGCAGATGTCTGCTCCTATTTCAAAGAGCAGGGAATCAATGTCGGAACGACAACAGTTTACCGTAATCTTGAAAAGATGGTAGAGCAGGGACTGGTTGCAAAATACAATGTAGACGGGACAAGCAGTGCCTGTTTTGAATATCTTGGAGCAGAGGAGCATTGCCACAAGATGTCCTGTTTCCACTGCAAATGCGAAAAATGTGGAAAACTGATACATCTTCACTGCGAGGATGTGGTTAAACTGGAACAGCATCTGATGGACAGTCATGGGTTTCGCATGGATCCGTGCAGAACGGTTTTTTACGGAATCTGTGAAGAATGCAGAGGACTGGAAGATGACAAAAAAGAAACAGAGACTGTACATATCAGGGCAAAATAAGCGGAATATAAGGTAACGGAGTAGAATGCTGAGACAGAAGAAAGCAGGTATAAGGATGAAAAAATGGATCACTGGTGCGCTGGCAATTCTGCTGGGTGTGATGAGCATTGCGGTTCCTTTTTCAGGAATGCACATAGCAGAAGCTAAAACAACGGAGGAAACAGACAGGAAACTGAATATTGTGACAACCATTTTTCCGGAATATGACTGGACAAGAAATATTCTGGGGAACAGGGAAGCGGATGTGAATCTTACGATGCTCCTGGATAATGGGACAGACCTTCATAGTTTTCAGCCGGCAGTGAAAGATATTATGAAAGTATCCAGCTGTGATCTCCTGATCTATGTGGGTGGAGAATCCGACCAGTGGATTGAGGATGCACTGGAATCGGCTCAGAATAAAGATATGAAGACGATTAATCTGATGGAAGTCCTTGGCGATACGATTAAGGAAGAAGAAACAGTTGAGGGTATGCAGGACAGTGAACACGAACATGGTCATGAGGACGAGCATGCCCATGAGGGTGAGGATGAGAAGGAATATGACGAGCATGTCTGGACTTCCATGCGAAATGCTTCTGTGATCTGTGACGCGATTGCAGAAACGCTTGAGGAGATGGATCCTGAGAATAAAGAAATCTATCAGACAAATGCTGAGAACTACAAAGCAAAACTTTCTACACTGGATCAGAAATATCAGGAAACGGTAGATACAGACAGACAGAATACGCTGATCTTTGCCGATCGTTTTGCATTTCGTTATCTGGTCGATGATTATGGACTGAACTATTATGCGGCTTTTTCCGGATGCTCTGCAGAGTCGGAAGCAAGCTTCAAGACTGTGACTTTTCTTGCGGGTAAACTGGATGAACTGGGAATAAAAACGGTATTGACGATTGAGAAGTCCGATGACAGGATAGCACAGACCGTGATTGAAAATACAAAAAAGAAAGATCAGAAGATCCTCGAGCTTAATTCCATGCAGTCGATCACTTCGGATGAGATTAAAAACGGAGTGACATATCTTTCTGTGATGGAAGATAATCTGAAGGTTCTGAAAGAAGCACTTAAGTAGGAAAAGAGGAACAACAATGGCACAGCTTACATGTAAAAATCTTACATTGGGATATGATAACCGGGCAATTCAGGAAGACCTGAATTTCTCTATTGATGCAGGTGATTACCTTTGCATCGTAGGTGAAAATGGTTCCGGTAAATCTACATTGATGAAGACACTTCTTCATCTGCAGGCACCGATCAGCGGCAGTATTGAACTGGGAGATGGCCTGAAAAAAAACGAAATTGGTTATCTGCCGCAGCAGACGCTGGTGCAGAGAGATTTTCCGGCATCCGTGAGGGAAATTGTGTTATCTGGATGCCAGAGTCGTTGTGGATGGAGACCTTTTTATAACAAAGAGGAAAAAATGGTTGCCCAGAGAGCCATGGAAAAAATGATGATCCAGGATCTGGCAGATCAGTGCTATCGCGAACTTTCCGGAGGGCAGCAGCAGCGGGTTCTTCTTGCAAGAGCTCTTTGTGCAGCACAGAAGATCCTGCTTCTGGATGAGCCGGTTTCGGGACTTGATCCGAGAGTGACAGCAGAGATGTACCAGCTGATCAGGAATCTGAATAAAAAAGATGGAATTACGATCATTATGATCTCACATGATATTGCGGCGGCAGTAAAATATGCAACACATATCCTGCATATCGGGGAGCATTGCTTCTTCGGAACAAAGAAACAGTATCTGGAAAGCAGTCTGGGAAAGGCGTTTACTGGACAGGAAGGAGAGGACGAATAAGATGTTTGAGACACTTCGTATGTATTTTCAATACCCGTTTGTGCGTTATGCATTGATCGTTGGGGTACTGATCGCATTATGTTCTTCACTTCTGGGCGTGACTCTGGTATTGAAACGTTTTTCCTTTATCGGTGACGGACTTTCTCATGTGGCATTTGGGGCAATGGCGATAGCATCTGTCCTGAATATTACCAACAATATGCTGTTTATCCTGCCGGTAACAGTAATCTGTGCGATCCTTCTTCTTCGTGCTGGTCAGAACACAAGAATCAAGGGCGATGCGGCGATTGCCATGATCTCTGTCGGAGCCCTGGCAATCGGATATCTTTTGATGAATCTTTTTTCCACCAGCCCAAATATCTCCGGAGATGTATGCAGTACATTGTTCGGCTCCACATCGATCCTGACACTGACAAAAGGCGAGGTATGGCTGTGTGGAATCCTTTCTGTTGTGGTTGTTGCTATTTTTATTCTTTTTTATAATAAAATTTTTGCAGTAACATTTGATGAGAATTTTGCCAGAGCGACCGGAACGAGAGCGAATGCCTATAATCTGCTGATTGCAGTTGTGATTGCAGTGATCATTGTACTTGCAATGAATCTGGTAGGTTCACTTCTGATTTCAGCACTTGTAATTTTTCCGGCGTTGTCAGCAATGCGGTTGTTTAAATCATTCCGCTCGGTAACGATCAGTGCGGCAGTGTTGTCCGTTTTAAGTGCTACTGCCGGCATTCTGATTTCCATTCTGGCAGGTACTCCGGTTGGCTCCACGATCGTGGCAGTGGATATTGCTGTATTTCTGATTTCTTATGGCATTGGAAGGATTACGGGAAGATAAAAATATCTCAGCCGGAGCTGGATCCCCGACTGAGACAGTATTTTAAAAATGTTGGTTTATAACAGGAATTCTTGTAGAACTCAGATTTCTACGAGGATTCCTTTTTCTTTGTCATAATGACAGTATTTGCCATTTGCGGAGATGAACGGCTGATATGTATCGGTACGGGTGTCTTTGACATAGACAACACCGGTTGCGATCATCGCAACAAGAGAGAAACGTTTGCTCAGGCTGGAAATCCACGCATAGGTCTTCTCGCTGTCAGAGTCAGCTGCAAGCAGACTGTAACCGCCGTCACAGGCTTTGAGAGAGAAATAGATTTTTTCAGGTTTTACAATTTCCCTGAAAACCTGACTGGTAATGTAAGAAGAGAAATTCTCCTTTACAAATTTCTGGAAGGTTTTCGTGGTATAAACTTCTCCGGATACTTCATCAGTGATTCTGTCTCCACGCTCCAGACGGTTCTTGATCAGAGTCAGAACTTCGATCGTCCAGTTGATAAAGGAGATACTGCTGTAGGTCATGCTTTCCTGAAGCTGGTCGATCAGCTTTTTTGTCAGGACATTTGATTTGGCCGCTTCGTTAAAAAGTTCTTCGTTCATAATGTTCCCTCCATAATAAATGTATGTGGTAATTGATAATTTTTATTATAAAGTGCAGTTGTGCAAAAAGCAATGAAAAACAGATGAAACATCATAAAAATTGTATAAAATACACATACTTAGCACTTGCTGTTGCTTGAACCACATATTTTGAATATGTTGCAGAAAAATAGGGAATCAGTTACAATAGAATCAGGTGTGAAATCAGAATTCAAAATAAAGAAGAGAATAAGATCTGCCGGCAGTTCGGGGCAATTGATGGGATGGAAACAGAATGAAGAAGGATAAAGATAAGAAACTGACTTATTTTTTGAGAGCCGCGATGATGGTTCTGACAACGATACTGATTGTATTGTTTCTGGTGATCATGTCTATGGTGGGCAAAATACAGGGAACAGCCAGGGTAGTGAATTATGCGGGATTTGTCCGGGGCGGTACACAGAGGATGGTTAAGCTGGAAATCTCCGGTGCACCGCAGGATAAGATGTATGAGACGATTTCTTCTTACATAGAGGGGCTCCGAAATGGCAGTGAGAAACTGAATTTTGTACGTCTGGATGATGAAGATTTCCAGGCTAAGATGGATGAACTGGAAAAATATTTTGATGAATTGAGAAGTGAAATCCTCCTTGTTCGCGAGAAGGGTTATGAGAATACAGAAATTATAGAAAAGAGCGAAAAATTTTTCCGGATCTGTGATGAGGCAGTAGGTTTTGCAGAAGTCTATTCACAGAAAAAAGCGACCGGACTGGATCATCTGGAAAAAATCGTATTGGTTGATATTCTGGGATTGGTATTGATCATTGCTACGGAACTGATAAAAGCGGTACGTTTTGCTGCACAGAATAAGATTTTGCAGAAAAAGGTCTATCTGGATGAGGCGACAGGCCTTCCAAACAAAAATAAGTGTGAGGAGATCCTGAATGAGACGGAGCCGATACCGGTGAATGAGCTGGTGGCAATGTGTGTGTTTGATCTGAACAATCTGCGAACGATCAACAACAATCTGGGACATGACAAAGGGGATGAGTATATTCGCTCTTTTGCAATCCAGCTCCGTGAGGCGGTACCGGAAGAATTTTTTGCAGGTCGTGATGGTGGTGATGAATTTATTGCGGTTCTGAAGGGACTGGACCATGAGGGCGTTCGGAAATGTCTGCAGAACATCCGCAACCAGGCTGCAGAATATTCCAGACACCATCCGGAAATGCCAATCAGCTATGCAGCCGGTTATGCACTGTCAAGTGACTTTGAAGGCAGTACGATGAGAGAACTCTTCCGTTTGGCTGACAAAAACATGTATATTGATAAAAACCGTGCAAAGATGGAGGAAGCAGCAGAGAAACAGAGGATGAATATTCGTCTTCTGGAAGAAATTACAGAAAAGGGGTTTCAGTTTACGGACTGCATTTATTGCGATGCGCTTTTGGATCAGTATTATGTACTGCGCGCAAGCTCACGATTTTTCCTGGCCGAGGATGGAAGCTATTCCGGAGCTGTTGAGCAGATTATACAGGAATTGGGAACGGATGAGAACCGCAAGAGTATGAGAAAGAAATTGCAGATTTCTTATCTTGCAGAACAGATCAAGGACAAAGGCGAGAAGCTGGAGCTTCCATATCAGTACAGGAAAGAGGACAGTATTTGTCGAGGACGAATGACAGCACTGTTTGTAAATAATACCGAAGATGGCAGGCTTCATCATTTCATTCTGGGCTTTGAACCTTTCCAGAATAAAAATGAAAACACAGCAGATGAAAAGACTCGACTGAATCGATATTATGAACAGCTGAAACAATCCATTGTTGAAAACGAGAATTATGCGGAGGCACTCCTTCAGACTGCAAATGTAGTCTATACTGTGGATCTGACGAATGATAAGCTGGAGAATGTTTATTATCATGAGGCAGCATTTAAGGTTGAAAATGATATACAGACACCACGTTCTTATAGCGATTATTGCAATAAACGGAGTCGGTATGTGACCGAAGATACTTTGGAGAACTACAGAATCGTTGATTCTTCTTTCAAACTACTGAAGCGATTTGCTACAGGTGCGAAGCAGGTTACAGTAGAATACTGCGAAACGATGGGAAAAGAAAATAAGCCGGTATGGCTGCAGAAAACAGTTCTGATGTCCAGAGATATGGTGTATGATGCGAATACAGATAAAGAGAGTTCCGTAGTCCATGGAATTGTTCTGTTTAAGAATACTTCAGATTTCCATGAAAAGGAACAGCAGGAAAAAGCACGTCTGCAGATGGCTTATGAAGAAGCGGATTCCGAGAACAGAGCCAAGACGGAATTTATGAATCGTATGAGTCATGATATTCGTACGCCGATCAATGGAATCATGGGAATGGTAGATATCATCCGTAAAAACAGGGATGACTGGGGAAAAGTTGATGACAGTCTGGATAAGATTCAGCTGTCTACCCGACATTTGCTGGAGCTGGTCAGTGATGTCCTCGATATGAGCAAACTGGAAGCTGGTATGTTTGAGATTCATGAAGATGTATTTGATATGAATGAGCTTATGGATGAAGTTGCTGCACTTGTGGATGCTCAGCTGGTTGAATCCAGTATTACACATTGCAAGCACAGAAGTAATATTCAGCATACTGCCTTGAAGGGAAGCTCCCTGCAGCTGCGGCGTATCATGGTCAATCTCTTGAGCAATGCAATCAAATATAATAAACCAAATGGAACAATTGATACATATGCGGAAGAACTTTCCTGTGACGGTACAACCGTGTGGTATGAATTTAAAATAGTTGATACTGGAATTGGCATGAGCGAAGAATTTATAAAAGAACAGCTGTTTAAACCATTTACACAGGAGAAGAATGACGCCAGAACACTGTACAGAGGAACCGGTCTGGGAATGTCGATCGTCAAGGCACTTCTGGATAAAATGGGAGGTTCTATAGAAGTAGAGAGTCAACTTGGAGAGGGAAGTACTTTTACTTTCCGCCTTCCGTTTAAAGTTGATGAAAATGCCATCGAAACCAAAAAAGAAGAGCAGAGCTCAGGCGAACAGAAGCTGGAAGGAAAGCAGATTCTTCTGGTTGAGGATAATGAGATCAACATGGAGATTGCAGAGTTCTATCTGAAGGAACTGGGAATTGTGGTTGATAAGGCATGGAATGGCCAGGAAGCGATTGACAAGTTTGAAGAGTCAGCACCGGGAACTTATGATCTGATTCTGATGGATATTATGATGCCGGTTATGGGCGGCAGAGAAGCAGCCCGTCGTATACGGACACTGGAGCGACCGGATGCAGAAACGGTGCGTATATATGCCATGACGGCGCAGGTTTCTTCCGAAAGTGTACATAAATGTCTGGCTTCCGGAATGAATGGACACATTGCGAAGCCGATTGATGAAAGCAAACTCAGAGAAATCCTGACCAGATGTGAAAGCGTGAAAAAGCAGAAGGATTAACATAAAATAGAGATACGATAAAAAGAAATATGTTTTGCCGCTACAGGGAATATCAGGTGTTTATGGATGAAGAATAAGATAGATAAAAAAGTTATCAGAATACGTGCAGCGCTTGTTTTTCTGACAATGTTTGTGATTATATTGGGGTGTACTTTTCTGGTAAACGAAAATCAAAAAAAGAGAGAACAGTTGAAAGCTGCCTATACTGCAGAATCTACGATAAGCAGAGTAGAAGTTCAATTGAACCGTTATATGGCAGAGTCAGATCTGGTAAAAAAGAGTATTGAAGACGGGCTGATGATCAGCGATGCCCAGTTTGCGCAGTTGTCCCGACTTATGCAGGATGAAGATTATATCATAAAGGCACATGAGATTGCAAAGGACGGTATTGTTTCACAGATATACCCAATACAGGGAAATGAAAATGCAATGGGATTCAATGTGCTGGAAGATTCTGAGCGAAAAAAGGCCGCCCGTCTTGCCAGAGACAGTGGAGAATATACGCTTGCGGGTCCGTTTGAGCTGGTCCAGGGAGGAACCGGGGTACTTTTGTTTGATCCGGTTTATCAGATAGATGCACAGGGAAACAAGAAGTTCTGGGGATTTTCTATTCTTGTTATGGACTGGGAAAAGTTCATCGACAAAATGGAACTGAATAAGCTTGAAGATGCCGGATATCACTACCAAATCTGGAAAAGGGGCAATAAAGACGGCGAGAAGGCGGTTATTGCACAGTGTGTAAACTTTGAAAAAGAGGATACACTGAAAGTAGCCTGTGAAGTCCCGAATGATACATGGTATTTTGAAATTATTCCGGAGAATGGCTGGATTACCTTAATACAAAGATTATGGGGACTGCTGATCAGTTTTATGTTTTCATTTATTATAATGATCGTTTATCTGCAGTTCAGAATGCGACGCTACAGAGAAAAAATCCATGAGACAGAACTGGAAAAAGCGGTTCATGAAGCGAAATGTGCGAATGAAGCCAAGACGCGCTTTCTGTTCAATATGAGTCATGATATCCGTACTCCAATGAATGCAATCATAGGTTTTGCAGATCTTTTGGAAAAGCACATTGATGAGAAAGAAAGAGTTCGTGATTATATTGGCAAGATCAAAAGTTCCAGTGAATTTTTGTTATCGCTAATCAATTATGTGCTGGAGACAGCCCGAATTGAGAGTGGAAAGACGACTCTGAAAAAAGAAGTTTGCTGTGCTTCCAGATTGATCGAATCGTTGATAGACGTTTTTGAACCGGAAGTTTGTAAGAAGGGACTTACCTACAGTTACACAAAAGACATAGAGCATGAATATGTGATGGGTGATGAGACAAAGGTTCGGGAAATCTTTATCAATATCATTGGAAATTCACTGAAATATACTCCGGCAGGTGGCAAGATCACCATAGATATCAGGGAGATTCCGTTTGACAGGGAAAATTATATTGCATATAAGATTGTAGTTGAAGATACTGGAATTGGGATGAGTGAAGACTATCTTCCACATATTTTTGAAGAATTTTCCAGAGAACATACAAGTACGGAAAGCAAAGTAGTCGGAACAGGTTTGGGGCTTCCTATTGTGAAGGCTCTGATCGATCTGATGGGAGGAACAATAGAAATAGAGAGTGAAGCCGGCAAAGGAACAAAGACGACGGTCATGATTCCATTCGAGATTGCCATGCAGGAGCAGATTCTTGAGGAGCAGCAGAAAGAAAAAGAATTTGTGCCGGAGGACATTAAAGGAAAACGAATTCTGGTTGCAGAAGATAATGAGCTGAATGCAGAAATTGCACTGACGGTTCTTAAAGAAAAGGGATTGCTTGTGGAGCGGGCTGCAAATGGAAAAGAATGTGTGGAGATGCTGAAAGAGAAGCCGGCAGATTATTATGATATGATTCTTATGGACATTCAGATGCCGGAAATGGATGGATATCAGGCAACAGAGATGATACGAAATCTTGGGGATTCCAGAGCTGCTGTTCCGATCGTAGCCATGACAGCGAATGCTTTTGAAGAGGACAGGCAGAAGGCACTTGATGCAGGCATGAATGCACATGTATCAAAGCCGGTGGATATGAATGTTCTGTTCCGAGTGATGGCGAAGTTCATCTGATTTCGCTGTCGTTATAATATATGGAAGAAGCACAGTAAATAGCTGCATGAGGAGGAGCTGTCCATGATACAGCAGAAAAAGATTAATGTTGAAAGAATTCTTCGCGTCAACAGAGTAGGAGCATGGAGAATAGAAATTGAGGATGGTAAAGCACCGAGATTTTATGCAGATGCGGTGATGGATGAATTACTTGGAATCCAGGGAGAAATCTCACCGGAAGAGCGATTTACATTTCATCGGGCACGTGTACATCCGGATGATATGCAGTTATTTCTGGAATATTCAGATAAACTGTCAGAGACAAAATCAGAAATCGTATATCGCTATATTCATCCTACATTTGGAGAGATGTTCGTACGTTGCAGTGGCATAAGAGATAGGTCTGTAGTAGACGGTATTTCTATTATGGGAATACATCAGGACATTTCAGAGACAGCGCGTATGGAGAAAGAAAAAGAGGCAGAACGCCGTCTGGCAGAACTTAATGATACACTCCGTAAAGAAAAGATAGAACAGGAAGATTATTACAAAGAACTGCTGGAAATGCAAAGTTGTGGTGTTCTTGCATATACAATTCCCGGGCATAAGATCATTCATATGAATGCACAGGCTTTGCGGATGTATGGAGTGGAGAACATTGAAGAGGCACAGTCCAAACTCGGTACTATGCTGAAAAAAGTAATCTATCCGGATGTGGACGTAATAGAGAAGTTGAAAAGACTTCACAAAGTAGATGATATGGTTGATTATGAGTGTATCATCGGAAAAGGTGAGCCGAATGAATGTCATGCACTTGCTACAACGAAAGTAATCCGTGTTCCATCGGGAGAAAGAGCCGTGATCACTACATTTATTGATGTATCAGAGATGGTGGTACTTAAGAATGCACTGCAGAAGGCGGAAGAGGGAAACAGGGCCAAATCTACCTTTTTGTTTGCCATGTCGCACGATCTGCGGACTCCGATGAATGCAATTATAGGATATGCAGAACTTATGGAGCGGCACTGGGGAGACAATGAGCTTACGACAAATTATCTGCATAAGTTGAAGGGAGCGAGCCAGTTCCTGCTTGCATTGATAGGAAATGTACTGGAAATTGCCCGTATTGAAAGTGGTAAGGAAACTTTGAATGAAGCACCATGGAATCTGAAGAAAATAAATGATACGTTGGAGATCGTTCTTGACAGAGAAATTCTGAATAAACAGCTACATGTAGCACGAAATATAGAAATTCAGCATGCAGATGTATATTGTGATTCGCTGAAGATTCAGGAGATTATCATGAATCTTGTAAGTAATGCAATTAAATATACACCGGATGGAGGAAAAATAGACGTAGATATCGAGGAAATGGAGGCTGTCGGAGAGGATTCCATAATTCTGCGGATTTGTGTTTCGGATACGGGAATTGGTATCAGCCAGAAATATATTCCACATATATTTGAAGCATTTACACGCGAGAAAAATTCTTCGGAAAGTGGTATAATGGGAACTGGTCTAGGACTGCGTATCGTAAAATCCTTTGTAGATTTGATGGATGGAAGCGTGATCGTACAAAGTGAACCTGGAAAAGGCAGCAGTTTTATTGTTGAGATTCCATGTCGAATCGTATCGGAAGAAAAACGTATTGACCAGGCAGAACAGAGCCTGCCAGAGAACCCTCTGAAGTACAAAAGAATTCTTCTTGTAGAAGATAATGAATTAAATATGGAGATTGCAAGGACAATTCTTCAGGATGCAAAGGCAGAGGTGGAAGTAGCTGCGGATGGCGCGATTGCAGTTGCAATGGTGCAAAAGGCTTCTGCCGGGTATTATGATGTGGTATTGATGGACATACAGATGCCGAAGATGAATGGGTATCAGGCAACAAAGGCGATTCGGAAGCTTCCGGATGAAAGAGCTCAGGTTCCGATCATAGCGATGACCGCAAATGCATTTGAAGAAGACAGGCAGGCGGCATTTGCAGCAGGAATGGATGATTATCTGGCTAAACCGATTGAAATTGATAAATTACTTCGTAAAATAGTAAAGGCATTAAAGAAGAAGTAAAAGATGTCAGATAAGAAAAGTGCAATTTAGACAGAACAGGAGACATCATGGAGATTAAAATTCGGACAGCGAAAGTAGAAGATGCAGAGAAATTGCTCGACATTTACAGCTACTATGTGAAAAAGACAGCGGTGACATTTGAATATGAAGTTCCATCGGTCGAAGAGTTTCAGGAACGAATCCGGCATATTTCTTCTCATTATCCATATCTTATCGCAGAGGAAGAAGGAGAAATTATTGGCTATTCTTATGCAGACCGTCTGCGTCCGAGGGCAGCTTTTGGATGGGATGTGGAGATGACAATTTATCTGAAACGGGATATACGACGAAATGGTTTAGGACGACGTATGTATACCCTTATGGAAGACATCCTGAAAGAGCAGGGCGTTGTAAATGCTGTCTCATTGATCACAAAGCCGACCGATGAATATTCTGATTTTAATAGTGTACAGTTTCATGAAAAAATGGGATATAAACATGCTGGTGAGCTGAAAGACTGTGGCTATAAATTCAATAGATGGTATGCACTTTTGTATATGGACAAACAGATTGGAATTCCACAGGAAGAGATGTCACCAATCAGAGATTTTGACGAAGTGCGGGAAAAATTTGGCCTGTAGATTTTTCACGAGGAGAAAGTTTATTATGTGCTATAAAAACGGAGGTTTGAATGATTTACAAGAAAGTTGAGATTAAAGTAGAAGGTTATCAGGAAATCGCGGATTTGTATACCTATATTCTGGACAATTCGGTGGAAATGCGTCCGAATCGAAATCGCCCGGTCATTGTGATCTGTCCGGGTGGCGGTTATACAATGACCTCTGACAGGGAGGCAGAACCAATTGCCATGCAGTATCTTGCAAGAGGATACCATGCAGTGATCCTTCGTTACAGTGTAGCTCCGGCGAGATATCCACTGGCACTTCTGCAGCTTGCGAAGTCTGTCGCATATTTAAGAGAATATGCAGAAGAATTTCATATTGATACTGCTAAAATTATCCTGCAAGGATTTTCGGCGGGTGCCCATCTGGCTGCAAGTCTTGGTGTATTCTGGAAGGAAAAATTTATCTCCGAAGTATTACATACAGAAACAGAAATGGTGAGACCGAACGGCATGATTCTTAGTTATCCGGTCATTTCCTCCGGAAAATTTGCACATACGGGGTCTTTTGAGGCGTTGCTTGGAGCTGACAGCAGCGATTCTGAAAAAAGAAAAAAGCAGTCGCTGGAATTTCAGGTAACAACGGATACTCCGCCGACTTTTCTCTGGCATACGGTCACGGATGATTGTGTCCCGGTTGAGAATTCCCTGTTATTTTTTGAAGCATTGCATAAATACAAAGTGCCGGTAGAATTACATTTGTACCCGACAGGTGGTCACGGGCTCAGTCTTGCAAATGAAGAGACATGTCATGAAGATGGTGGATGTATTCAGCTGGAATGCCAGTCATGGATGGAACTTGCGTGTACATGGATCAGGAATTTATAAAAAAAGAAAAAGGTGTTCCATAAATCGGAAGGCCTTTTTCTTTTTGTGAAATTTTTTGTAACGTTTCCCATACATATATCGTCATATATGTGAAGGAGGACAAAACTGGTAGAGAGAGGAGAAACAAATGCTGAATATTCAGGAAGTATATGAGCAGTATTTTACTGTCGTATACCGTTATCTGCTCTCGCTTTCGCACAATACCCATATTGCAGAGGAACTGACGCAGGAAACATTCTTCAAAGCACTGAAAAAAGTCGACGATTTCAGAGGTGACTGTGACCTGCGTGTATGGCTTTGCCAGATTTCCAAAAACACGTACTATGACTATCAGAAGAAAAATAAAAAGTATGTACCGGAGTCTCAGGAAGAAACAGAAGATATTTTTACATCCGATCTGCTTCAGAACTTTTCGGATAAAGAAACTGCTTTTCAGGTTCACCAGGTTCTGCACAGACTTTCGGAACCGTACAAAGAAGTTTTTTCCCTTCGTGTGTTTGGAGAACTGTCATTTGGTACAATTTCCTCGCTGTTTGGCAAAAGCGAAAGCTGGGCAAGAGTTACTTATCACAGAGCATGTAAAAAAATCAGGGAGGAATTGGATCATGAAGATCAGTTGTAATATTATTGAGGACCTGCTTCCGCTTTATGTGGACGATATGGTCAGTGAGGACAGCAGACAGCTTGTAGAAGAGCATCTGAAAGTGTGTCCGACATGCCGAAGAATGCAGGAAGAAATAATGAGGGAAAATCATCTGACAGATGTTAAAAAAGGCAGTGATTCTGTACAGACAAATAAAATGGAAGCAGAACTGCTCAAAAAAATTCGCTGTAAGATTCGTAAAAAGAGAATTGTGTCGGTACTCCTGGCAGTTGCCATTGTTCTGGCAGCCGGTGGAATCGGGCATTATTGGTATTATGATAAGGAAAATTACATTTCCTGGGACGAGGCAAACATATCTGTAAAGGATGGAAAAGTATATTCTACGGTAAATCCATTGGGAAGGATGAAATCAATTCTGTCCGTAGACCAGAAAAACATGTTTTACATGCTGTCAGAAACCATGTGGACCCACAAAGAATATCCATCCGATTCAAACACAGAAAATGAACTCTGGAATCTGCAGGATTTTCAGGAAGCATATGAACGTGGAGCAGATACAGTTACTGATGAAACATCTTTTCCAACAGGAATTGAACATGTTTATTATGTAGATCCGGAAAATGTAAAAGAGGCTTTTAAACTCTGGGATTATCAGGATGAACCTGAGAAGGCGCAGCAGAAAGAAGAAGAGTTGGCCGCGAAATGCCACCTGATCTGGAGCGCAGAGGATACAGATAAATAAAATGCCTATTGATTTATGTACGAAATCGTACTATACTAATAAGTACGATTTCGTACATATTTTATTTGGGAGGTTTTTTATGAATATCGAATTATCGGAGCATTTTACTTACAGAAAGCTCCTGCGTTTTACATTTCCATCTATGGTAATGATGGTGCTGACATCTGTTTATGGTGTAGTGGATGGATTTTTTATCTCGAATTTCATTGGAGCGGAGCCTTTTGCGGCAGTTAATATCATAATGCCGTTTCTGATGATTTTTGGAGCGGTAGGTTTTATGATTGGTACAGGCGGAAGTGCTCTGGTTGCTTTTACACTTGGCACAGGAGATAAGAAGAAAGCAAACGAGATTTTTTCATTGCTTGTTTATCTCCTGATCGGACTTGGAATTCTGTTTACTGTGATTGGTGAAATATTTGTAGAACCGATTTCGCGGCTTCTGGGAGCGGATGCGGCGATGCTTCCGTACTGTGTGACATATGGAAGAATCCTGATGTTTGCACTGATTCCGTTTATGCTTCAGAATGTATTTCAGAGTTTTCTTGTCACAGCAGAGCGTCCGCAGCTGGGACTCTGTACGACATTGGTTTCCGGAGTATCCAACATTATTCTGGATGCCCTGTTTATTGCAGTTTTCCGATGGGGTGTTGCAGGAGCCGCATCAGCAACGGCAATCAGCCAGACGGTTGGTGGTATTGTACCGCTGGTATTTTTTATCGTTTCCAGAAAAAGCAAACTTCGTCTGGGAAAAACACATATGGATCTTCGGGCAACAACAAAAGCATGTACCAACGGATCTTCAGAATTTATGACAAACGTATCTCTCTCCATTGTAAATATGCTGTATAACTGGCAGCTTATGAGAATGCTGGGGACAAACGGTGTTGCGGCATATGGCGTGATCATGTATGTTAACTTTATCTTTCTTTCAATCTATATCGGCTATTCTATGGGATGTGCTCCAATCATCGGTTATCATTATGGAGCCGGAAACAAAGATGAGTTGAAAAATCTGTTCAAAAAGAGCCTGAGGATCATTCTGGTCATGAGTATCGTTCTGACAGTTGCGGCAGAAGCTTTGGCAAGACCATTGTCAATGATTTTTGTAAGTTATGATCAAGAACTTCTGGAAATGACGACCTATGCATTTGCAGTTTATTCTGTTTCATTCCTGATTTCAGGATATAATATCTATGCTTCGTCATTCTTTACTGCGTTGAATGACGGATTTACTTCTGCATTGATTTCTTTTTTCAGAACACTTATTTTTGAAGTGATCGCAGTGCTTGTACTTCCGGTTTTGTTTGGAGCCTATGGAATCTGGTATGCAGTGATTACGGCAGAAGTTTTTGCATTGATGCTGTCTGTTTTTTTCCTGGCACGCAACAGAAAAAAATATGGTTATATCTAAGAAAAGGAGAAAGGAATTATTATGGAATCAGCATTTAAAGACTGGGATTATATTGAAGGAATGATCGACAGTGCTTACCATGAAGCTGCACTTAAAATGAATCTGTCTGACAGTGAATTTTCTATTTTATATATATTTAATGAACATCAGGAAGGATGCAATCAGAGTGCTTTTTATAAAGAATCCTGTATGACAAAATCTACAGTAAATTCTGCTATCCGCAAGATGGAAAAAAAGGAACTTCTTTATCTTACGCCAGGAAGTGGCCGCAATACACAGGTTTTTCTTACTGAAAAAGGAAAAAAACTGATGGAAGATACGGTGTACAGAGTGATAGAGATCGAGAATGAAATCTATAACGGCTGGACACCGGAAGAACGGGAACTGTTTATGAAACTGAACAGAGATTTTGCAGAGAAATTAAGCGATAAGGTTAAAAAACTTCCGGCTTTGTGATAAGATAGAACAAAAGCAGAAAGGACTGTATATGTATGGGAAATTATCTGAATCCAGATAACAGTAAATTTCAGAGAGCAGTAAATTCTGATATTTATGTGGATAAAACAGGACTGATCAAATATACAAATCGAGTTATGAACACCATGCAGGCATATGTGTGCGTAAGTCGGCCAAGGCGTTTTGGAAAATCTATGGCTGCAGATATGCTGACTGCCTATTACAGCAAAGGGTGTGATTCGAGAGAAGTATTTTCAGGACTGGAAATAACAGAAGATGAAACATTTGACAGATATCTGAATAAATATGATACGGTTTTTCTCAATGTACAGGAATTTTTGAGCAGAAGTTCTGATGTGAAGGAATTAATTGCGAGAATTAAGCAAAGAGTAATTCGTGAGCTGACAAGGCAATATCCGGATGTAGAGCTATTTGATTCGACAGATCTGGCAGAAACTATGCAGGATATCTACGCAGAAAGTAAATGTCCGTTTGTGCTTATCATAGATGAGTGGGACTGTATTTTCAGAGAATTCAAGAATGATAAGGAAGCACAGGAAAAATATCTGGATTTTCTGAGGGATCTTATCAAAGACAAGAGCTATATTCATCTGGCATATATGACAGGAATTCTTCCTATCAAAAAATATGGTACGCACAGTGCTTTGAATATGTTTGATGAATTTTCCATGATCGATCCGGGACCGCTGGCTTCTTATGTAGGCTTTACGGAAAGCGAAGTAGAAAAACTCTGCGGAGAATACCAGATGGATATAGACGAGATAAGAAACTGGTATGATGGATATTCTTTTGAAGAAGTTCCGTCTGTATACAGCCCAAAGTCTGTTATCAGTTGTATGAGGCTTGGCAGGTTGGGAAATTACTGGAACCAGACAGAAACATTTGAAGCACTGCAGCTTTATATCGATATGAATTTCGAGGGCCTGAGGGACGATATCTTAAGTATGCTCGCAGGAGAGGAAGTTCCAGTAAATACAGGAAGTTTTACGAATGATATGGCAACCTTCCGTACAGAAGATGATGTCCTGACACTGCTGATTCATTTGGGATATCTGGGGTATCGTTATGCGACAAAGACAGTATTTATTCCAAATGGAGAAATTCGTGCAGAATTTGTGAATGCAGTTTCAGTATCAGATTGGGGAGAAGTATCCAATGCCCTTAAGAACTCAGCAGATACGCTACAGGCAATCTGGCAGGGTCGGGAAAAACAGGTTGCAGAGGGAATTCGACAGGCGCATTTTGAGACTTCACATATTCAGTATAATGATGAAAATGCATTGAGTTATACGATTTCTCTGGCACTTTATGCGGCGAGGAATTTTTATACTGTTCATCGGGAGCTTGCTGGTGGAAAGGGATTTGCAGATTTGGTTTTTATTCCGAGAAAACGATTTGCAGATAAACCGGCACTGGTTGTAGAGTTAAAATGGAACAAGGATGCAGTCGGTGCGATTGCACAGATTAAGGAAAGAGAATATTGCCAGAGCCTTGAAGAATATCAGGGAAACTTGTTGCTTGTCGGAGTCAATTATGATAAAAAAACACAGGAGCATAGCTGTAAAATAGAAGAGTACAGGAAATAGATATTTTATCATGCTCAGGAATATTACGTTTGATAAATAAGGTATACAGGAGAACATCGTGAACAATATAATCGAAATCAACGACATCACTGCACCGGAATTAGACGTATACGCACGGACATCGGAAGTGCAGCTTCTGCGGTATTATGAACCAGATCCGGGATTGTTTATCGCGGAGAGTCCAAAGGTGATCGAACGGGCATTAAATGCCGGCTATGAACCACTTTCTTTCCTCGTTGAGCATAAAGACCTGGAAGGTGAAGCAAAGGAACTTCTGGAACATTATCCGGAAGTTCCGGTATATACTGCAGAATATGATGTCCTTGTAGGAATGACCGGCTACGCGCTGGCACGTGGCATGCTTTGTGCCATGAAACGTCGTCAGCTTCCGTCTATAGAAGAAATCTGTCAGAACACCAACCGCATTGCGATTCTGGAAAATGTCGTGAATCCGACAAACATCGGAGCTATTTTCCGCAGTGCAGCGGCACTTCATATGGATGCGGTCCTTCTGACCAGCGGATGCAGTGATCCGCTTTACCGAAGGGCTGCCCGCGTAAGCATGGGGACAGTTTTCCAGATTCCATGGACTTATTTTGACAAAAAAGCTTCCTGGCCGGAAGATGGTATGAAAGCAATCCAGAATCTTGGATTCAAAACCGTGGCAATGGCACTTAGAGAAGATTCTTATAGTATTGATGATCCGAAGCTTCTTGCTGAAGAGAAGCTTGCAGTCATTCTTGGCACCGAGGGAGACGGACTGGCATCACAGACGATTGCGGACTGCGACTATACAGTTATGATCCCGATGTCACATGGCGTTGACTCTTTGAATGTAGCAGCTGCAAGTACTGTAGCATTCTGGGAACTTGGGCGCAGGAGATAAGACAAAAATGGAGAGGAAAATGATACAGTAAATGTTAAAAAGATTTTCAAAATATGTTTTTCAGAGTGTAGCAAGCATGATGGGACAATCAGTCTATATTCTTGCTGATACTTTTTTTATATCGGTAAGTTCTGGCGCAGATGGACTGGCAGTGCTCAATCTGATTTTGCCGGTATTTGGAATGATGTTCGCGATAGGCTCAATGATTGGAATTGGTTCTGCGACGAGATACGGAATCAACAGAGCCAAAGGTGAAGAGGTAGATCATTATTTTACACAGTCACTCAGCTGGGCGATACTTTTTAGTGTTCCATTTATACTGGTTGGAATTTTCTTTCCGGATAAATTCCTGGCACTTCTCGGAGCGGATGCAGGTCTGATAGAGCTAGGCAGAACGTATTTGCGAATTATTCTTATTTTTGCACCGTTTTTCATGTGTAATTATTCTGTTACGGCATTTGCACGAAATGATTATGCGACCTCAACCGTGATGGCAGGTTCTCTTGCTGGAAGTGCTTTTAATATTGTGTTTGACTATATCTTTATTTTTCCGGTCGGACTCGGATTTTCTGGTGCTGCATTGGCAACAGCATTTTGCCCGATTGTCACTATGTTGGTGTGCTCCAGACATTATCTGAGTAAAAAATGTAATATCGGTTTCAAATGGAAAAAACTGTCCGTGCGACATCTGATTTCCTGTTGTCAGCTTGGTGTTTCTGCATTTGTAGGAGAAATTTCTTCTGCGGTGATCACGTTTATCTTTAATATGCTGATTCTTGGGCTTACCGGAAGTACCGGAGTTGCTGCATATGGAGTGGTAGCGAATCTGTCACTTGTGGGAATGGCGATCATGAACGGAATGGCACAGGGTGTACAGCCACTGATCAGCGAAAGCTTTGGCAAAGGTGCGTTTGATGATGTAAAAAAACTTCTTCACTGGGGTCTGACCTGTGTAGTGGCGATAGAAATTATCATGGTTGCACTGGTGTGGAGTTTTACAGATCCGTTTATTTCGGTATTCAACAGTGAAAATAATCAGCTGCTTTTGGAATATGCGCATGTTGGTCTTAGGTTATATTTCCTGGGATTCTTATTTGCCGGAGTCAATATCGTTCTTGTCGCATATTTTTCTGCAACCGCAAATGCACGTCCGGCGATCATCGGTTCTTTGCTTCGAGGTGCAGTTGCCATTGGAATCTGTGCGATCGTACTTTCCAGAATTTTTGGAATGAATGGAGTATGGCTGTCTTTCCTTACATCAGAAGTGATTACTCTTATAATGGTTCTGATTCTGGCAAGGCACAAAGAAAGCAGGAAAACGAATGCATACGTTTGATATTCTGCTACAGCAGATCGGGCTGTTTATAATCTATATTCTGGCAGGGGTGATCCTTGTCAGAACAAGGGTGCTGAGTTGTGAGACACTGGAGCCAATTTCAAAGTTTGTCTTGAAAATGGCACTTCCGGTGATGGTTTTTATCAACATTACAGATGGGGTAGAGCGGCAGGTGCTGTATGAATCATGGCCGATTTTTGTGATTGCAGCTATTTTTTATATTTTTATGTATGCTGCCGGACGAGGAATGGTTAAGCTGTTACATTTGCAGAAAAACCGTGCAGGAATCTATCAGGCAATGCTGCTGTTCGGAAATATTGGTTTCATAGGCTTGCCGATGATTGCCGGTGTTTTTTCGGAAAAAGGTGTCTTATATGCATCCGTATTTATGATCATGGACCAGTTTATGCTGTGGACTTTGGGTGTAAAGCTATTGTCTCCGGAAGGAGAAGGGTGGTTTGCCTTGAAAAAACTGGTCAATCCGGCGACGGTGGCGATCTTACTTGGAATGATCCTGATGCTCGCACAGGTGCGGATACCGGCACTTCTGGATACTGCTTTGCAGAAGATAGGTTCTACGGCATCACCACTTGCCATGATTTATGTTGGCGGCATTTTTGCAGGGATTTCTTTTCGAAGATATATACGGGAAATCTCACTGTATGGGATTGTTCTGGTAAAGATGATCGTAGCACCAATCCTTTTGTTCCTGATTCTTGGAATCTTTCCGGTCGGCGAGGAAATCCGGATGGCGATGGCGCTGATTGTGGGAATGCCGACAATGACAGCAGTCGTCATGATGACGAATGCATCCGGACTCGATGGGGATTATGCGCTGGGCGGTGTGTTTGTCACGACGGTTTGTGGAATAATGACATTGCCGATGGTATGCTGGATATTACAAAATATAAGATAAGATGTATAAGAAGAATGGTGCTTTTTATTCATAATAGTTCTGGAAGCTGTTTGGGGAAGAAAGCGACTGTTCTTCTTTTTTATTATTTTAACAAAATCAACTAAGTTCCCTGCTTCAATTGCGAATATCCGCTTGACTTTCAAAAGGGCTAAACGATTTATCTTCTCAACAAGGAAGCGGGAAAAAGCTTGCATGGCCATGAGAATTAGTTTATACTAACTATAGAGTTAGATGAAGAAAACTCTTGCGTGAATAAATCAGATGGACTACAGCACTGAACTTGGAACGTCTTCTGATGAGTAGTAGAAAGGGGAATTGGTCATGTACCTTGAAATCGAAAAAGTAGTAGGAAGAGAAATCCTGGATTCCAGAGGAAATCCGACAGTAGAAGCAGAAGTGTATCTGCTGGATGGCACTGTTGGCAGAGGAACTGCACCGAGTGGAGCATCCACAGGTGAGTTTGAAGCCCTGGAACTCAGAGATGGAGATAAAGCACGCTATCTTGGAAAAGGTGTACAGAAAGCAGTCGAAAATATCAATACGGTAATTAATGAAGCAATTGAAGGTCTGGATGCAAGCGATATTTATGCAGTAGATGCGGCCATGATTGCAGCAGACGGGACAAAGGATAAATCAAAGCTGGGTGCAAATGCAATTCTTGCTGTATCGATCGCATGCTGCAGAGCGGCAGCAACTGCATTGGAGATTCCGCTTTATCGTTTTCTTGGAGGTGTATCTGGAAATCGTTTGCCAGTACCGATGATGAATATTGTAAACGGTGGGTGCCATGCACTTTCATCTGGACTGGATGTTCAGGAATTTATGATCATGCCGGTTGGAGCACCTTCTTTTAAAGAATGCTTAAGATGGTGCGCTGAGGTGTTCCATGCGTTGGCTTCTATTCTGAAAGAATGCGGACTTGCAACATCCGTAGGAGATGAAGGTGGATTTGCTCCGGCGCTGAAATCAGATGAAGAGGCAATTGAGACGATTCTGGAAGCCGTGAAGAAAGCTGGATATGAACCAGGAAAAGATTTTAAGATCGCAATGGATGCAGCTTCTTCTGAATGGAAGAGTGAAAAGGGAAAAGGATATTATAAACTGCCAAAAGCAGGTACAGAATATACAGCAGAAGAACTTATTGAACACTGGGCTAAACTCTGCGAGAAATATCCGATTATTTCCATCGAGGACGGTTTGGACGAAGAAGACTGGGAAGGATGGCAGAAACTTACTGCAAGACTGGGAGATAAAGTACAGCTTGTTGGCGACGACCTGTTCGTAACAAATACGGAAAGACTTGCCAAAGGTATTGAGCTTGGAGCAGGAAATGCGATTCTGATCAAGCTGAACCAGATTGGTTCTGTTTCTGAGACATTGGAAGCCATTAAGATGGCACATAAAGCAGGATACACAGCAATTTCTTCACATCGTTCAGGAGAAACCGCAGATACAACGATTGCAGATCTTGCAGTTGCACTGAATACCTGCCAGATCAAAACCGGTGCACCAAGTCGTTCGGAGCGTGTGGCAAAATACAATCAGCTTCTCCGCATTGAAGAAGAGCTTGGCGCAAGTGCCGTATATCCGGGCATGAAAGCATTTAATGTAAAACAGGATTAAAAAAAATTACCTTCTAAAGCAGAACAGATCCCCGGCAGCAAGCCAGGGATCTGTTTTTATCTCTATATCACATGGGAGAGTCCTTTTTGCAGGGCAAGGATCTTATTATAAATTGCATCAGCCAGTGCGGCATGACCTTTTTCATCCATATGTTCACGGTCAGTAACACTTGGAGCAGCAAAATCAGATGCGTTTAAGAAGGCAGCATGATTTTGGAGTGCAATCTTGCGGTATTCATTAGCCAGATTTCTGGAAACCGCTACAGAAGCTGCATCAAATTCCGGATCAAAACCGGCATCTCCGACGCCAACGCCCAGGTGGATTGGCGAGATGACAAGCAGATCAAAATGCCGGGACGCATTCTGACGTGCTTTTCGGATTACCTGATCAAGTCCTTTTGCGATCACACTGGCGGATGCTCTGTAGCGTGTCTTACAGTCATTCGTGCCGAGCATGATGATCATGAGGTCAATTGGGTTATGCATCTCTACTGTGACTCCAATCAGATCTAGTCCGCGGCGGCCCTCACGCAGCTCATCCTGAAAGACAGTTGTTCTGCCGCAAAGTCCCTCTTCTATAATGTGATATCCAGATCCGAGTTTTTTCTGTAAAAGTCCGGTCCATCTTATATTTTCATCATAACGTCCGGATTTATCCGGCTTATATCCCCAGGTATTCGAATCACCAAAGCATAAGATATTCATAAGATCACGCTCCTTAATCAAACAAAATCATATAAACATACCAAATAAATATGTTTATATAATAAAGGTATTTCATTGAATTGTCAATGATAATTTTCAGAAATGAAAAGATGGTCATTTTGTTTTTTAGGGGAGATGGAATTTAGGAAATGGTTAATTAAATATTGCAGATCAGGAAAAAAGAGAATATAATGGATATAAGTTAAATAAAACTAACTTAAACCATGAAAAAACTATTTCATGGATATAGCATATACTGTAAACAGAAGGGCATTTTGATTGGGGTGTCTGAATGACAATCATAAAATGCGCAAGGGAGGAGAAGAATGAATTTAAACGTATTTTATGGAATTTTGATTCCGTTTATCGGCACATCAGCCGGTGCGGCCTGTGTCTTTTTTATGAAAAAAGACCTGAACCAGTGGGTACAGCGCTGTCTGACCGGGTTTGCTGCGGGTGTCATGGTAGCAGCATCTGTGTGGAGCCTGCTGATCCCTGCACTTGAACAGTCAGAAGGAATGGGAAAGCTCTCTTTTGTACCGGCAGCAGTTGGCTTCTGGGCAGGGGTGCTATTCCTGTTTTTGTTGGATCATATTATTCCACACCTGCATCAACAAACAGATAAGGCGGAAGGACCGAAGAGTCGTCTGCAAAAAACGACTATGCTTATATTGGCAGTTACACTTCATAATATCCCGGAAGGAATGGCAGTCGGTGTCGTTTATGCTGGTTATCTGACCGGAAACGTGCAGATTACGTTGATGGGGGCACTTGCACTGTCACTTGGAATTGCAATCCAGAATTTCCCGGAGGGGGCGATTATTTCCATGCCTCTGCGTTCTGAGGGAATGGGAAAAACAAAGGCATTCATTGGTGGTGTTTTATCAGGAATCGTGGAACCGATTGGGGCAGTGATCACAATCCTGGCAGCAGGACTGATCGTCCCGGCATTGCCATATCTTCTGAGCTTTGCGGCGGGAGCCATGCTCTATGTTGTTGTGGAGGAACTGATCCCTGAGATGTCTGCCGGGGAACATTCGAATATTGGAACGATTTTCTTTGCAGTTGGATTTACGCTAATGATGATATTAGATGTGGCATTAGGATAAGAATTAAAAGGGCAATACAAAGTGCATAGGAAAAGATAGTGTGCAAATTATACAAAAAACAGTAAGTAAAATTGTGAAATATGTTTAAATCTAAGGTTGCTATTTTGCTTGAAAAGTAGTAAAACATTAGATAAATAAAAAAGAGAAATGCATCGAACAGGACAGGTCACAAAAGGAAACCGGATTACAGAGAGCCGCTGATGGTGAGAAGTGGCAGAAAGTATTTTGTGATATCACCCGGGAGCATCCCACTGAATTTTGAGTAAGCTGGGACGTAGTCTTCACGTTACAGAAGAGACTGTTTACAGAGACAGTAACAAGAGATCATATTTAGTAATAGATATGGTAATACAAAGTGGTACCACGGAACATTCCGCCTTTGTTATCCGAACGGATAACAAAGGCGTTTTTTATATAAACCATACCAAAAGAAAAAGGGAAAGATTATGAGTGGAATTTTAATGATGGTAATAGCCATAGTAGTGCTTGGTGGAGCATATCTTCTGTATGGCCGTTATCTCCAGAACAAATGGGGAATTGACCCAGAAGCAAAAACACCGGCATATGAAATGGAAGATGGAGTGGATTATGTACCGGCAGATACCAATGTAGTATTTGGTCATCAGTTTGCATCAATCGCAGGTGCGGGCCCGATCAACGGACCGATTCAGGCTGCAATTTTTGGATGGCTTCCGGTAATGCTCTGGATTCTGATCGGTGGTGTCTTTTTCGGAGCTGTACAGGATTTTGCTTCCATGTATGCATCTGTAAAGAACAAAGGACGTACAATCGGATATATCATTGAAGAATATATTGGTAAATTAGGAAAGAAATTATTTCTTCTGTTTTGCTGGCTGTTCTGTATCCTGGTCGTTGCAGCATTTGCAGATGTTGTAGCAGGAACCTTTAATGGATTTGCGACAAACGATGCAAGAGTCGTTACAAAAGTAGCCGCAAACGGCGCGGTTGCAACTACTTCCATGTTATTCATATTAGAAGCAGTTGTACTTGGATTTTTCCTTAAATATACAAAGTTTAATAAATGGATCAATACAGCTGTTGCAATCGTATTATTAGTAGCAGCAATTGCACTGGGACTGAAATTCCCAATGTACGTAAGCCTTGGAACATGGCATATCATTATATTTGCATATATTCTGGTTGCCAGTGTTGCTCCGGTATGGGCTTTGCTTCAGCCGCGTGATTACCTGAACAGTTATCTGCTGATATTTATGATTGTCGGCGCTGTTATTGGTGTATTTGTAGCAAATCCATCCTGTAATCTTAAAGCATTTACAAGCTTTAATGTAGACGGACAGTATATGTTCCCGATCTTATTTGTAACAATCGCCTGTGGTGCAGTTTCCGGTTTCCATTCTCTGGTATCTTCCGGTACGGCATCCAAACAGATCAAAAATGAAAAGAATATGCTGCCGGTTTCCTTCGGCGCAATGCTTATGGAAAGTATGCTTGCAATCATCGCACTGATTGCAGTTGCATCTTTTGCAGATGGTGAAGCTGCTGCACAGGGACTGACTACTCAGCCGCAGATCTTTGCAGGAGCAATCGCAAACTTCCTTTCAGTAGTTGGTCTGCCACATTCATTGGTATTTACACTGATCAACCTTGCTGTATCCGCATTCGCACTGACATCCCTTGACTCTGTGGCCAGAGTAGGACGCCTTTCCTTCCAGGAGTTTTTCCTTGATTCTGATACAGATGAGGAAAATATGAGTCCGTTCCTGAAAGCAGTAACGAATAAATATTTTGCAACCGTCATCACACTGGTACTTGCCTATATGCTTACCAAAGTCGGATATGCTGAGATTTGGCCACTGTTTGGTTCTGCAAACCAGCTGTTATCCGTACTTGCACTTGTTGCGTGTGCTGTATTCTTAAAGAAGACCAAACGTCAGGGCTGCATGCTCTGGATCCCGATGGTATTTATGATGGCAGTTACCTTTACAGCACTTGGAATGACGATCACAAAACTTTCAAAAGCACTGTTCTCAACAGGCCTTGATCTTGGAAATACATTACAGCTTGTATTCGCAGTATTACTTCTGATCCTTGGTGTGCTGGTAGCAATTCAGGGCGTTAAGAAACTTCTTGAAAAACAGGAAGCATAATATAAAAATAAACAAAGAGCAGCATACCGGCGTAAAATGCGGGTGTGCTGCTCTTTTACTGTGAACTGAATTTTATGAATTATAAATCAACAGCAGTATGAGGATTTACCACTCCTCTGTAGATATAGAAGATACCGCCGAAAAAACCAAAGATCAGACCTGCATAGCCGCCGGAACAAAGAATAACCGTTGTCTTGACTAAGACGGCGGCATTCTGGAGGAGTGGACAGATCAGAGCACCGATAAGGAGTCCGATAGCTGTCCAGCCAAGCACCAGAACAGGGAGAAAAACGGATGCGGTAGAAGATTTTTTTGAATGTTTGCTGACATAGTTCCATATTGTTTTATACATTGTAATCCCTCATTTCTTAATGAAAAGTAATTGTTTTTTGATTTGTTTTCATTATAGCGAGGGATTGTAAAATACAAATACGGAGTAATGAAAAATTTTTGTAAAAATTACAATTCCATATATGTGATTTTTTCTTGGTTCTGGCAGACTAATTGATTTTGTTGCAAAAAAGAAAAGCAATTGGCATAAAATAGAATAGACAGATATCTGAAAAGAGAGTATTTATGCCGGATCAGAAACTTGATAATCTTTTAAACCTTGCAATGGATGCTACGCCACAGGAGCGGGCGAAGTCGGAAAATCTGAATGTCGGATATGATTCTACGACCAGGCTGTGGGATGTGATCGTAAAATACAGTGAACCGGAAAGAGGACTTGGTGGTGATGGAATTCAGGTAGTTCCGCTGCTTGGCGGTTATGCTGTGGTTACTTTACCGGAAACGGAGCTTGATGCATACTCTGACAGAGAGCAGGTGGAATTTATAGAAAAGCCGAAAAGACTTTATTTTGAGACTTTTGAAGGGAGAGAGGCGAGCTGTATCCTGCCAGTACAGGCTGAGTTAAATGGGCTGACCGGTGAGGGGATTCTGGTCGGTATTGTTGATTCCGGAGTGGACTATTTTCATCCGGATTTCCGAAACGAGGACGGCAGCAGTCGGATTCTGCGATTATGGGATCAGAGTGTGAATGGAAATCCACCAGAAAGTTATGTGACAGGAACAGAATATACAAAAGAAGAAATAGATAAGGCGCTTGCACTTGAAGAAACTGAGGGCAGGCGCCTTGTTCCGTCCAGGGATTTCAGTGGACATGGTACTGCAGTTCTTGGAATTGCAGCGGGAAATGGGAGAGCATCAGGTGGAGTGAACCGTGGTGTTGCGTATGAAAGTGAACTTCTGGTTGTAAAGATGGGAAATGCACGAGAAAATTCTTTTCCAAGGACAACGGAACTGATGGAAGGGATCGATTATCTTGTCCGACAGGCAGTGCAGATGGGGAAGCCGATTGCTATCAATATCAGTTTTGGAAATAACTATGGTTCCCATCAGGGAGACTCATTGTTGGAAACTTATATCAGCAACGTAGTGAATGTGGGACGTTCTGTCATTTGTGTTGGAAGCGGAAATAATGGGAATGACAGAATCCATACGGCGGGACAGCTGCGTCAGGGACAGACAGAGACGATAGAAATGAGCATTGGGACTTATGAGACAACTCTGAATCTACAGCTGTGGAAAGCATATGCAGACGAGATTGAAATTTCCATAGAAACGCCATCCGGTGAACGACTGCCGACGCTTTCTGAAAAAATCGGTACACAGAGATATCGTGCGGGGGAGACGAATCTGTTGATTTATTATGGTAAACCAGGGCCTTTTCAGGTGACACAGGAGATTTATTTTGATTTTATTCCTGTGGGGACATATCTTACCAGCGGAATCTGGAAGATTCATCTGCAGGGAAAACGAATCCGGGAGGGTAACTATAACCTGTGGCTCCCGGGAGGAAACGTCCTGAACCCGGTGACTGGATTTTACCGACCGGTGGCATCGGAGACATTGACGATTCCCTCCACGGCAGCGAAGGTGATCACGGTAGGAGCCTACGACTCCAGATTAAATGCCTATGCAGACTTTTCCGGTCGCGGTGGAGAGAGACTTTCTTATCCAAAACCAGATCTCGTCGCACCAGGTGTCAATATCACTGCACCCGTACCGGGCGGCGGATATGCTAACGTAACCGGGACATCATTTGCCACACCATTTGTGACCGGATCGGCAGCACTTATGATGGAGTGGGGAATTGTAAGGAGAAATGACCCATTTCTATGGGGAGAGAAGGTAAAGGCATATCTGAGACGAGGCGCCCAGCCACTGCCTGGTTTTGAGAAGTATCCGAACGAAAGTGTGGGGTGGGGGGAGGACGTTATAATAAGGTTACATTGAAGAAAGTCAGTAAAATCAAGTGTTTCCGTTCATTTTTCCAACACAGAAACGAAGCACTTTCACCATGATTTTGAAGAAAATCTGCCCGGGTTGGATTCAAAATGATATGGAAAGAAAGATTTGTAGCAATGACGTAACATGAACATCTGGTTTTGTTACAGATAAAAGTTTAAACGAAAGAGAGGTCACAGTAATATGAAACTGACTTATACAAATGTGAATGGATATCTGATTCCCAATCTCACCTATAAATCCGGTGAACAGATGGAGCAGCTTGGCAAATATGGATTCTTGCGTAGAGACTATTTGAAAAATCACAGAAATTCGCTGTATCAGGTAATGCTCCTGCAAGATAGTATTGGTGAGCATCTGTTGGAAGTAGACAAGGCAGCCAGAGAACGGGAAGAAATTATCCTGAAACAGTTGGAAGAAAAAGATCCATTGCCGGACAAGGAGAAAGATCAGATGGCATGGGTAAGAGCTGCCAACGGTCACAGGGCGATTGCAGAAGAAATCATCCTGAAGGAAATGATCTATGTATAAGATAGATGAACGCAGGAAATAACAGATAGATTTACAGAAAATTGAATATTGTGAGCAGGTAAGGCGTGAGTCATGAAAATATGACCCACGTCTTTTCTTTTGCTCTGAAAGGAAGTGATGAACATGAACAAGAAGTTCCTGAAGCATTATATGGAAACAGAACCGGAAGGTACTTCCAAGAAGTATATCTTTTTGGTGGACAATCAGGATATTGCAATGAATATTGTGATGTCCGGTTATCATGCACTTTATCTGGGGCAGGAAGATGATGAATATTATTTCAGCGTAAACAGTTTTATAGAAGATATGCGGTCTATTCAGTTTCATGGAACCTGTCAGAGTGCGTACCACTATGTGGCTGCCTGCACGACCAAATGGATGAATGAGCGGATTCTGGAATTTTGCAAGGATGCTGGTCTGGACGGAAAAGCCGGATGGCAGTTGTTTAAAGAAAAAGAATATCTGGGAAAACTGGATAATCAGCCAGAAGTAGGGAAAGCTTTGGAACAGTTTATCTTGCGGTTTGAGCGGGAACCGAAGAATGATCCGGAATTAAGCCGTTTCCACAAGTTTGATTCAAAAGGGAAGGTCACTGGCGTGAGGGATATGGAGATTGTGGATTATATCGTAGACAATGTGAATTTCTTTGTTAGGGGAGAGATTCCCTATTATTATGAGCATGGCGTTTTTATTGAGGACACTAAGGGTGTAAAGCTGAAATACCGGATTCAAAAGCTGATTTATCGAGATCAGGTTAACAGCAGCACCATCCAGAGAGTTTATAACCTTTTGATTACACAGCCACAGATTTACCGAAATTCGTATGAACTGAATAAGCAGCCGGCTCACTGGATTAATTTCAGAAATGCTTATTATGATGTGTTGTCAGGTGAGCTGATAGAGCATAATCCGAAGTATCTGACGATTAACCAGATTCCCTTCCCATATTATCCAGAGGACAGGGAAAAAGTCCTGGAAGGTGGGGCAAATATCAGAAAATATCTGAATTCTTCCATACCGGACAAGGTAGAACAGCAGATGTTCTGGGAGTATTTCGGATATTGTATGACTACGGATACCCAGTTCCAGAAATTTTTGATGCTGAAAGGAAATGGAGGTACCGGAAAGTCGGTTGCAGTTGCACTGATCCAGCATGTAATCGGGAATGAAAATACATCCAGTATCTCATTGCAGGACTTGAACAAACGGTTTTATGCTACCGGGATGTACGGAAAGCTGTTAAATGCCTGTGCGGATATCCCATGTAAAGCGATGGACACAACCGATGTACTGAAAAAGGCAGTTGGTGAAGATACACTTTTATATGAGAAAAAGGGAAAAGATGCGGTCTTTTACAAGGCATATGCAAAGTTGCTTTTTTCAACAAATGAAATGCCGCAGAATTTGGAAGACAAATCGGATGCTTTTTACCGGAGACTCCTTGTTTTGGATATGAACCAGATGATTCCAAGAGATGAAAAAGATATACGCTTGAAAGAAAAGATTAAGGCAGAAGCGGATTATGCAATTCATATGGCAGTGACAGCACTGAAAGATGTCTATGAACGAGGGGAGCTTATTGAGAGTGAACACAGCAAAGGATGTGTCCGGGAACTGCGGCGGTTATCAGACAGCGTATGTGCTTTTCTTGAGGATAAACTGGTGAAGGAAAAAGGAAAGCGTCTGAAACGTAGTGATGTGTTCCGGATGTACGAGGAATACTGCGAGGATAATGGTCGTCAGGGACATGCAAAATCAGGATTTTTTAAAAATATGGAGGGTAAAGGGTTTCAGGCAAGGAAATATAACGGCGATTACTGCTACCAGGATATTGCAATCCGAGAAGAAGATTTCCAGCTTCTGGAAGCAGGGGAGAAAACTCCCTTTGATGAACACTCTGAACAATTAAAATTGAATATATAACAGATAGTTTGGGGCATTTGGGGCAAAAAAGGCAAAAATGAACGAGATCAGGACAGGGCAAAAACATGGAAAAGCTGTCAGAAGGTTCAGAAAAATGCCCTTTTTGCCCCAGTTGTTCTTTTATCAATAAAAATAAAGAAGAAAGAATGAGGTATGATTATGAGAATGATGAAAACAAGCAAAAACGAGACAATTATGGTGATCGGGATTGATCATGGCTATGGCAACATGAAAACTGCAACTAGATGCTTTCCTTCCGGTGTGGTGAGATATGAGAATGAGCCAATCTTCCAGAACAACCTTCTTGTTTACAATGGTTTGTATTATCAGATCGGTGAGGAGCATAAGGAGTTCTGTGCCGAGAAAACACAGGATGATGACTATTATGTACTGACACTGGCTGCGATTGCAAGAGAACTGGAAGGAAAAGGAATGAACAGGGCAAAGGTGCATCTTGCGGCTGGATTGCCTTTGACGTGGGTGGCTACTCAGAAAGAGGATTTTCAGAAATACCTGCTTCAGAATGAGAGCGTGGATTTTACGTTTCGTAATAAACAGTATCACATTGATTTTGAAGGAGTGGATATCTATCCACAGGGATTTGCAGCAGCTTTTTATCGTTTGCAGGATTTCAAGGGAATCAATATGTTGGCTGATATTGGAAATGGAACTATGAACATCATGTATATCAACAATTCCCGCCCAGTGGAAAAGAAATGCTTTACAGAAAAATACGGAACACATCAGTGTGTGCTTGCAGTCAGGGAAAGTCTGCTGAAAGAACTAGGAACGGTGGTAGATGATCTTGTGATTGAACAGGTGATCCGTACCGGGACAGCAGATATCGGAGAAAAGTATCTGGCTGTGATCTGTAAGGCTGCCAGTGATTACACAAGAGAGATTTTTCATAAGCTGAGAGAACGGGAATACAATTCGGAGCTGATGCGTTTATATGTAGTTGGTGGCGGTGGCTGCATGATTCAGAACTTTGGAGATTATGACAAAGACAGAGTAACGATTGTGCGAGACATCTGTGCAACTGCCAAAGGGTATGAGGCTATGACAGTAAGAAAAATTCAGAAAAATGGAGGGATGTTGGTATGAGAAAAGAACGGAAAATCATCAACACCAATATACGCCTGAATCTTTGTGACGAGCAGGATCGGCAGGCGTGGGAATATCTTCAGACAATGGACAGACAGAAATATAAATCCTATACAAAAGCAGTTGTGGCAGCGTTGAACGATTATTTTGCCAGAGAGTACCGGAATGAAGAAGACCCATATCTGGAAACCAGAGAAAAGGAAGATGCTTTTCTGGAAAGAGTAGAGACAGCTATTCGGGATGGAGTGAAAGAATCTGTCCCGATGGCTATGGCGAAGAATCTGCTTGAAATGATTACGCCATTTGTAAAAGAATCGGTGGGAGAAAACCAACCATCTGGCAGATTAGAGGAAAAGCCTGAGAAGCAGGATATGGAGGATGCACTGGGCTGGGAGCAGGAAGCAGATATGGATGCAGCTTTAGAGTTTGCAGACAGTTTTTAGATAATGGCAAAAATAAAGCAGTCCGAATAAGCAAGATTGAATCGGGCTGCTTTAAGTAGAACTATTTCTTTTCCGGGAATATGGTCGTTTATCATCTGTCAGATCCAACAGATAGTCAACACTGGTATTATGGAATTCTGCCAGCTTGATCAGAATCTGAGTGGGAATATCAACATCGCCACACTCGTAATTACTATAAATGCGTTGGCTACAGTTTAAGATTTCGCCCATATTTTTCTGTGTCAGGTCACGATCCTCACGGAGATCACGAATTCTTTTATACATGCTTTCACCTCACGCTTAATAATAAACTAGCGAGATATTCACTATTGAGATATAGCGAAAAATTCGCTACAATGAGTTCATAAACTTAGGAGGGAAGAGAAGAATGAAAAAGAAGATACAGAGAATTTTGATATGGATTTTTGAACTGAGTTTATTTTGTGGATATTTTTATATTTTATTCGTGAATTTGGTGTGTGGATTTGGCTATGGGGGAATAAGCAGTAGAGGACAGGCGATAAAAATCTTAATTGTTTCATTTATCTTGGCTGTGGCACTTCCGGGATTGATCTGGTATCAGCACCGTAGGATTATGAAGCTGGAAAAGTTAGTGGACGAGATCTATGATATTTTCGACAAAATAAAATAGCAGTCATAGGAATATTGATTGGTAGTATAGAGAGATTTAGGAAAAGAGAATAACAGAAAAAGAGATTAGCAGTGATGACATTTTCTGAGATGAAAAATTAGAAAATGGTTATGACTGCTATTTTTATGCTTTGTAGCAGAAAAAGAAAGTGGATTAGAAGCAATGTAACAGAAAGTGAGGAGAAGAATGTCAGAAAAGGATGGTATGCCGGATACGGCATAGGATTGTCCGGTACTTCGCACCGGAGTGGTGTGTGAAAAGCCTGTTCCAGAAAGCTGGAATACTCTGCAAAGGGGAGCAATCCGGATTTCCTCCACAGTCTTTTCCCACACCACAAAACCACCATCATCAGCCGCTTTTTATTCTGGAAGATGCCGCAGGAAGAATCATTGAGGAAGTCTTTGCTGTGGCGGCAGATGACAGGCAAGTTTCGCAAAGTGGCAAGCCACTATGCACCGGAGCCAGCCTTTGGGCTGTTCCTAAACTTGCCATGGGCATCTGCCCCTTGGAACCCCGGCACGTCAATAGTGTAAGTAATCCTGCGAAATGTTCACCGGACATTCCTTCGGAAGACTTACTGATTGACTAGGACTCTGTCCTGCACCTGCCAAAGGGGAATATTGCATTTCCCCTTATGGAATCCCCTGCTAATCTACCAGCCGGAAAGGTTATGGCTGATTTATAAAAAAGATAGAGTGGAGAAAGGAGACGAAGATTTATGCGAAAACGAAATTATACGGTAACGATACGAATGAATAAAGCAGAGTATGATCTGCTCCAAAATAAAGTAAAGGAGTCTGGACAGACTCAGCAGGCGGTTGTAATTTATGCAATAGCGGGTTTAAAAATTGCATCCGCAGAGGAAGTGGAAGAATTGAAAAAGCTGAATCTGAAGCTGGCAGAGATGCTCAGCCAGCTTCGTGGTGTTGCTACGAATATCAACCAGATTGCACGGAAAATGAATGCTGGCGGCTTTATACCAAGAGAAGATATTTTGCATTATCTCAATCAGAATATCCTCAACTACCGAAAGGAGAGTGAAAAGATATGGCAGTCAATAAGACAGTTAATAAGCGGACAAATTCTCATGGAGCAATGAGAAACTGTATCGAATATGTATTGCGTCAGGACAAGATCAATGAGCAGTTTGCCTATGTGACTGGCCCGTACTGCCATGACGCAATCAATTATGATCTTGTGTATCAGACATTTCTGGAAGAAAAGAAATTATGGAATAAAGACTGTGGAAGGATGTACGCTCACAATATTATTTCCTGGCATAAGGATGAGCAGATTACACCAGAGCAGGCATTTGAATTTGGAAAAGAGTTTGCAGAAAAATGGTTCCAGGGATTCCAGACCTTAGTGGCAGTTCACAAGGATAAAGACCATATTCATTGCCATCTGGTGACGAATTCTGTCAGTTATGAGGATGGAAAGAAACTGCATACTACGAAAAAAGATCTGGAGCAGATGAAGCAGTTTACCAACCAGATGTGCCGGGAACGTGGGCTGACGGTTGCAGAAAAAGGAAAACATTTTGATGGCAGTCAGATTGAAAAGGGCGAAATCATTGCATGGAGCAAGGATAAATATAATCTGTTCCGGCAACAAGTAAAGGACAGCTTTGTGGCTGACTGTGCAATGGCGGTGTTAAAAGCACTGGAGAATTGTATCAGTAAAGAAAAGTTTATAGAAAAAATGAAACAGCTTGGATGGAGTGTGAACTGGACAGAAAAGAGGAAGCACATCACGTTTCAGAATCAGGATGGAAAGAAAGTGCGTGACAGCAATCTGTCCAAAACCTTTCATCTGGACATCAGCAAGGAGGGGTTAGAGAATGAATTTAATGGAAATTACGAAAGGATACAAGCCGAAGCAGAACGAACAAATGGATCAGACGATGTATTCGCTGGATACTACCGACAAGTGGAAGCAGCTTGCGAAGGAGCAGGCAGAAACGCTGGAGAAAGTGACGGCAGAGAGGGACGAGTTGCAGGTGAGAAATCAGAAGATGAACGAGTTTATTCAGGAATTTCAGGAAAGGACGCACAAGTTGAAAATAGAAAAACAGAAGTTGTTCTTCGAGAATCACGAAATGCAAGAAGAAATGCAAATGTCGAACGCCGAAATTCAGCGGATGACAGCAGAACTGTCCGAAATGCGGAAACTCAATCAGTCTTTACAGCAGAGCAACGACGACTTGAGGAACAGAAACGGATTGATGAGCAGGAGCGAGCAAGAGCAGCTCGAAGAAGAAATAAAAGACGTTCGGGACCAGAACTCTAAA
>OLSO01000323.1_pt1 | contig 48451 bp, 36 predicted proteins | sample 1672441 | NCBI WGS metagenome assembly OLSO01 (sample SAMEA3136686, study PRJEB25190) | human gut metagenome | biome: human gut; feature: human-associated habitat; material: faeces | place: Austria | collected 2013 | reverse complement strand
AGAATGGGGGAAAACATCATGAATGATATTTATTTACTTAATTATTCGGTCAGGGGAATAAAGACCTTAGATCAGTTGGTTTCGCTATCCTTTTATAAAAAGACAATTTCCAGAGATATGGATACGCAGGAATATAACATCAAAGGAATTTATGGTATGAATGGTTCCGGTAAGTCAGGAATTATTACCTCCGTTGCGATTCTCAAAAATCTTTTGATTGATCCGGACTACTTAAATAATACGATCACTCAGAAAAATCTGGATGGAATTATAAATAAGAAAACAAAAGAACTGTTTATGGAAGCTGATTATCTGGTTGAACAGAAAAATGACTTGCTTTATTTTCGATATCGTGTGGTTTTAGCAAAGGATATGTCCAGAAAATATGTAATTTCACAGGAATCGTTGTCTATGCGGAAAGCTACATCAAAAAGTGATGAGATGAAAATGATTTTTGAGGTAACTGCTGGTAAAGTGGACTTTCTTTGTGAAGAAGAAAAAGAGAATTCCTTTTCTACTACTCTCATAAATAGAACGATGAATTTATTGTCGACAGCTTCTATGTGTGCTTTGTTTTCTGGAAATTCCTGGAGTGAAAAATGGACTGCTTTTTCTTATTGTGTCGTTATTCTTTATATTTTAGGAAACAAACTGCATATTTATCTGGATCAGTCGGATGACCACAGGGAATTTGTGGCGCTGAATTCAATGGGAAGTTATGAAGATGTATATGATCCTCTATTTAAAAGTTATTTGAGAATGGATATGGATATCCTTAATATAATATTCATTACGAAGAATATTATTTCAAAAGAAAAATACGCGCAATTTGAAAAAACAATCCATCGCTTATATGAGTTTCTCCATATTTTCAAATCTGATTTACAGGCCATAGAAATCGACAGAAAAGAAAATCAGGACTTTTTTGTCTGTGATCTGGTTATGGTTTATGATTCTTATAAGATTCATGCAGAATATGAAAGCACGGGCATTAAGAAATTAGTCCGTCTGTTTGCCTATTTAAACGAAATGGTTCGTGGTGGAATCGTGTTTATTGATGAGTTTGATTCGAACCTTCATGACGTTTATCTCTGTGCCTTACTGAAAAAGCTGCTTCGAAAAGCGATATAGTCGCAAATTATGCAGCTGTTCTTTTGGGAGATATGTATGCAAATGGGCAGCTGGGGGAGCCGGACTATAGTAAGGCAATCGAGCTTTATAAACAAGCTGCGAACAATGAATATGGGCTTGCAATGCTACGCTTAGGCAGAACCTATGAAAATGGCTGGTATGATACAGAAATCAATCTGGAAGAAGCACTGAAGTGGTATCAGCTGGCTGCAGACCAAGATTATGACGGGGCACAGGAATGTGTGGACCGTGTTGAATCGGCTCTTCAGAATGCTGCTGAAGACAGCTGACAGAAAAACTCCACCGATTTACTCCCTGTACGCCAGCCCCTGATCGTGTTAAAATAAGGACAAACGCCTGTTTAAAAGGCACGACAGGAGACCCTATTTTATGATACAGACACTGAAAAACGTAAAAGAATATAAAGAGGAACTGATCCGTCCGACGATCCGCGAGATGCTGGAGGCCCTGGATATCGCCAGAGACTTAAGGCCCGGCATGAAAGTAGTCATCAAACCCAACCTCGTTATGGCGAAGAAGCCGGAGGCGCCGGTGACAACCCATCCGCTGGTGGTAAAAGCCGTGGCAGAATGGCTTCGGGAGCAGGGGATTGAAGATATTACCCTGGCAGAGAGTTCTGGCGGCCCCTATACGCCGGAGCATATGAAGCGGATCTATCACGTCTGTGGTATGGATACCATTGGTGACAGCATTCACCTGAATGAGGATTGCTCCGCAGAAACGGTGAATACCAGGGACGGCTTTGCCAATCACAGCTTTCATCTCATCACGCCGATTGTGAAGGCAGATTATATCATCAATATCTGCAAACTCAAAACCCATGCCATGACCGGATATTCCGGCGGTATCAAAAATCTCTTTGGAACCATTCCGGGTCTTGAAAAACCGCAGATGCATTACCGTTGGCCGGAGATTGAGGATTTCTCCCGGATGCTGGTAGAGCTCGCAGAGACCGTAAATCCGAATCTTACGATCATTGACGCCATTGACGCCATGGAAGGAAACGGCCCCACCGGCGGCACCTCCCATCCGCTGCATCTTCTTCTGGCTTCCCGCGACATCTGGACACAGGACTACTTTGCCGCAGGTCTTATGGGGCTGGATCCGATGGAGGTTGTCATGATTCGTCAGGCTGTGGAAAAAGGCCTCGCGAAACCGGATGAACTCAAACTGGTGGGCGACCCGGTCCCTGGAAGTCTCACACCTTTTAAAAAGCCGGATTCCATCAGCCTGGATTTCGCGGGAAACGTGCCGGGCTTTTTGCGGAAACCCTTCGTCTTCGTAGTCTCCCGCCTCCTCAAATCCTACCCCCAGGTGAATCCAAAACTCTGTGTGGGCTGCGGAAAATGCGCCGAGAGCTGCCCTACAGGCATCATCCGCATCGAAAACAAAAAAGCGAAATTCCGGAAAAAAGGCTGCATCTCTTGCTTCTGCTGCCAGGAAATGTGCCCGAAAAAGGCGATTTATGTGCGAAAAGCGCTGTAAAAAGGGAAAAATGTCTGGTTTCACCTGCTAAATGTTATATTGACATGTCATTAAATAATACATATAATACATTTAAAAAGAATGGAAAGCGTTCCTTTGTGAATGCTTGTGGCAGAGGTGAAAAGGTGAAAAGAGACCCGTTATATCTGAAAATTTATAATGATCTGCTGGCCGGAATCAAAAACGGTACTTATGCTTCGGGAAGCAGGCTCCCATCGGAGAAGGAACTGTCCAGTAACTATGATGTGAGTCGTATCACGAGCAAGAAAGCGCTGGAGATGCTGGCAGAGCAGAATATGATAACGAGAATGCCGGGAAAAGGTTCTTATGTGTCTTATTCCGGTGAAAGAGTAGATGAAATCCTGATCGAACGGCAGCTAGAAGGAAAAAAAGTAATCGGAGTGATCATCGATTCCTTTGGTGTTGCCTTTGGAAGCCAGCTGGTTTGCGGTATCGAGTGGGAATGCCGGGAGCAGGGCTACTATATGATGCTGCGGTGTACCTACGGAAGCGTGGAGGAGGAGGCGAAAGCTATTGAGGATCTCAGGGGCTTCGGGGTCTGCGGCATCATTCTGATGTGCGTGCAGGATGAAACCTATAATGCGGCAGTGCTGAAGCTTTCTGTGGAAAAATATCCGGTTGTCCTGGTGGACCGGGAAATGAAGGGAGTACCCATTCCCTGCGTGGGAACGGATAACTACAATGCGGTGAAGGAACTGATGAACATTCTGTTTGAGGATGGTCATAAAAATATCTGTTTTCTATCACATCCCTTCCTTCGGACTTCTACGGTGGAGGCCCGGTTTGAGGGCTATAAGGACAGTTATCTGGAGCATAACCTTGTGACGAACGAAGGTCTCTGGATCACGGATATCGGTTCCATGGTTCCACAGCATGACAGGAAACAGGAACAGGAAGAGGCGGATCAGCACAGAATCGAGAACTATATTCGGGAGAATCCCCAGGTGACTGCATTCCTAGCAGTGGATCATACGACCGCTGTTATGACTTATAAGATATTGAAAAAACTAAATTTAGATCAGGAAAAAGAACTGGTATTTTTTGACGGCGTTGATGAGAAAAATGACGCCAGCCCGATTTTTACCCATGTTATGCAGGGAGAAGGAGAGATTGGGAGAACGGCCGTCAGGTATCTGATCGATCGGATAAGAGGAAGAGAAGTACCGGAGAGAACCTACATCCCATACGATATTGTCCGGGGAAAATAGAAAAAAGCAGGACAAAAGACTGGAATCCTACAGACAGGATTTCCGGTCTTCTTTTTTTATGGAATGAAACAATCTGTCTGAACAATAAATGATATATAACAGCTTCTGAACTTCAAAGTTGCCAAAAACAGGAACAAACAGAATAATATAACTGATATAATACATATGTTTATGTAAAAAATGCTTGACATATCACAAAAATGTTGGTAATATATGGGCATATTAACAAGATAAGACGGAGAAAAAAAGAGGAAAAACCTAAAAACTTCAAAAAAATCAAGAATAAAAAATAAATGATATAAATAATATATATAACATAAACAAACCGGAAAGGGGAAGAAGCATGAAAAAGGGAAAAAAGAGAAAAGAAGCGGAGCAGGTAATTGGCAAGCAGGATCGGATGGGACGGCTGTTTGTGGCGCCGCCGGTAATTTTGTTTTTGATGTTTACGTTGATCCCGATGATCATGGCCATCGGAATGAGCTTCACAAAGTACGATGTCATCAATCCTCCTTCCTTCGTGGGACTGGCGAACTTCAAGAAGCTGATCCATGATGAATTTTTCTGGATTGCACTGAAAAACACCTGTGTTTATACCATCTTATATGTACCGCTGGGACTTCTGATTTCCCTGGGAGCAGCCCTGTTCCTGAATGCGGATCAGAAATTTGTCGGATTATTCCGGACCTTGTTTTATCTGCCGGTGCTTTCTTCCACGGTTGCGACGGCAACCCTGTGGTTCTGGATTCTGAATCCGCAGCTTGGTCTTCTGAATGGCATCTTAAGAATCTTCGGCATTCCGAATCAGGCATGGCTTTACAATTCCAGACTGGCGATGATCTCCATTGTTATGATGAGCCTCTGGGCCGGCTTTGGCGGAAACATGATGATCTTCCTCGCAGGACTCAAGGGAATTTCCCCGGTCTATTATGAGGCGGCGAAGATCGAGGGTGCGAACCGCTGGCAGATGTTCACCCGGATCACGATGCCTTCCATCACCAAAACAACTTTCCTGGTATCTACGATGCTTATTATTGGTACCTTCCAGGTATTCGACCAGGCCTTTGTTCTTACGAAGGGCGGCCCTGGAAATGCGACGATCACATTGGTTTACTACATTTACAACAACGGCTTCAAAAATCTGAATATGGGATATGCGTCCAGTATTTCACTGGTTCTGTTTGCGATTATTTTACTGATGACAGTCATAAATACCAAGATCAACAAAGCGGATATCTGACAGGAGGCAGAGCATTATGGGAATGAAAAAAGCAAAAAAAGTAAGAAGCGTATTCTGGTACATAGGAGCAATCTTCATTTCTCTGATCACGGTCTATCCGTTCTTGTGGATGATCGCAACCTCGTTTAAACCGGAGATGGAAATTTACTCCAAATCCCTGGCTTTGTTCTCGGAGAATTTTTCTCTGCAGAACTATAAGAAAGCCTTTGACGTAATTCCTTTTGGAAGATATTTCCTGAACTCCTTTTATCTGGCAGGAATGGGAGTGCTGACCAATGTATTTCTGGGAGCGCTGGCTGGTTATTCCTTCGCAAAATTAAAATTCAGAGGCAGAAAAGTCACCTTCAGCCTGCTTCTGTCCTCCATGATGATTCCCGGAGTGATCACGATGATTCCGCAGTTCCTGGTTCTGAAAAACTTCCCGCTGGTAGGCGGAAACAATATCTTCGGACAGGGCGGTCAGGGACTGATCAACCACTATGCGGCTATTATTCTGCCGGGTGCAGTAGGAGCCTATGCAGTCTTCTTTATGAAACAGTTTTTTGAAACGCTTCCGGATGAACTGGCGGAGGCGGCCAGAGTGGATGGATGCAGCGAGTTTAGGATCTTCTGGAACATTTACCTGCCGCTGATTCTTCCTGCAGCAGTCACCCTTGGAATCATGACCTTCCAGAGCGGATGGAACAGCTTTATGTGGCCGATGATCGTCCTGAACTCAAGGGATATGATGACGATTCAGGTGGGACTTTCCACCTTCCAGTATCAGTACAACACACAGTACGGTCCGCTGATGGCCGGCACTGTGATTTCCGTTTTACCGACCTTATTACTTTTCCTGTTTGCACAGAAATATTACATTCAGGGTATTGCTTTCTCAGGAAGCAAGGATTGACAGCCCTTCGGGCGGGATTTTTTATCAAAGATCGTTCGGCGAAAGCCTGATGATAAGTACAGAAGTTTTTAAAAAAGGAGGAAACAGATTATGAGAAGAAAGAGCGTAGCATTGGTTATGGCAGCCGCAACGGTACTGAGCCTGATGGCAGGCAGCGGCGTAACTGCGCTGGCAGATGAGGAAACTGTAGAACTGACCATGTGGGGAGGCTGGGCAGGAGACCAGATCGGACAGCTGGAGAAACAGCTGGAAGGCTTTAACAATTCCCAGGATAAGATTCACGTTACTTACATGGCACAGGATTCCATGGAGCAGAAGCTCCTGACCGCCATCGCTTCCGATGAGGTACCGGATATCGTGCTTTGGGACCGTTTCAATACAAGCGTATATGCCCCCAAAGGAGCACTAATGGCACTGGATGATTATGTGGAGAAAGACAGCATCGACCTGGATCAGTTTTATGAGCCGGCAGTGGACGAGCTCAGATCCGGCGACAACTTATACGGTATTCCGCTGACAGTTGATACCCGAATCATTTTCTACAACAAGGATCTCCTGGAAGAGGCAGGCGTAGATCCGGCTTCCATCACCGACTGGAACAGCCTGGAAGAGGCAGCTGTGAAGCTGACAAAATGGGATGGCAATGTTCTGGAGCAGTCTGGCTTCTCCATGAAAGACGTAGGCTTGTTCAATAACTGGATCGCACAGGCAGGCGGCCAGATGATCGACGATACCACAAACCCGCCGACAACCGCCTTCAATTCTGAGGCAGGTCTTACCGTATTAGAGTACTGGAACAAACTGCTCAATGAAGATAAAGTATACCAGCTCGGTTTCGAGGATGGCCTGGGCGGAGATGGCTTCAAAGCAGGTAAAGTGGCAATGACCTTCAATGGTCCCTGGGTTCTGGAACAGTACAAAGAAGCTGGCCTGAACTTTGGTGTAATCGGACAGCCGAAAGGCCCCTCTGGCGATATGCACGCAATGATGGGTGGTTTTGGTCTGGCAATCCCGAACAAAGCAAAACATGCAGACGAAGCCTGGGAGTTCATCAAATGGTGGACCACACAGCCGGAGAACGGTGTAGAGTTCTGCAAGATCAGCGGAAATATGCCGGCAAACAAGGCTGCAGCAGAAGATCCTTACTTCGCAGACGATGACGTTTTTGAAGTATTTACAGAGGCTTATACCTATGCCGGAATCCGTTCCAAAGTACTGGGTTATTCTGACGTAGAAGGTCTGGCACTGATTCCTCAGCTGCAGAAATATGTAGCAGGCGAGATCAGCGCAGAAGAAGCTTTGGCAAACGCACAGTCACAGGGCGACAGCATTTTAGCAGAGGCTGCACAGCAGTAAACATGCAATGGTGGAAAAAGTCTGCTGACAGAAGTCAGCAGGCTTTTTTTAAAACCAGGAAAGGACAGAAAACATGAATATCTATGAATCAGCCTGCGAGAAAGCACAGGAAGGCTTATGGAATTGTTTTTTTGACGAAAAAACGGGAGTAATGGTAAATCACATGCCCGTCCGGGAAGAGGAAAACTGGATCTACTGGTGGCATGCCCATGCTCTGGATGCACTGCTGGACGGATATTTGAGAAAAACGGAAGGGGAATATCTGGAGCGCTTTCGCAAAGAATATGCAGGTACTTATCGGGAAAATGGCAATACGCTTCTGCATAACTGGTACGATGACATGGAGTGGATGACACTGGCGCTTCTTCGGGCCTGGGATGCGACAAAGGACGAAGAATACAAGAAACAGGCGCTTTTTGTCTGGGAGGACATCAAGACTGCATGGAATGACGCCTGCAGCGGTGGAATGGCCTGGAAAAAAGATCAGCTCGATTACAAAAATACACCGGCCAATGCTCCGGCAGCGATTATTGCCTTCAGGCTCTATCAGCGTTTTGGAAAGAAAGAAGATCTGGAATGGGGAGAGAAAATCTTCACCTGGAACAGAGACCAGCTGATGGATCCTGAGACTTGTTTTGTCTGGGACGGCATGAACCGGGAAGGCGACGGAAAGATCGATAAGGAATGGAAATTTACCTATTGTCAGGGTGTGATGCTCGGTGCTGCCCTGGAGTATTACCGGATTACCGGGGAGAAGGAACAGCTGGAGCTGGCCAAAAAGATCGCACGCAGGGCGGTAGTGGAACTTGCCGGTGAGGACGGAATTTTCAATTATGAAGGCAAGGATGACTGCGGTCTTTTCCGGGGAATCTATTTCCGCTATTTATACGAGCTGGTTACAGCAGCTGATGACTGTGACGATCTGAAAAAGATCATCCTTAAGAATGCGGATGCGGTTTCCAAAGCCATGCGCGAGGATGGATTGGTCGGCGGAGACTGGAGAAGTGTCTCTGCGGGAGAAATTGATCTGGCACAGCATTTGAGCGGTGTGATGGTACTGGAAATGGCAGCAAAATTAGTGAAAGAGGACTGAAAGGAACGGAGCAAAAATGAGAAAAATTCACTTGATCTGCAATGCCCATCTGGACCCGGTATGGCTTTGGAGATGGCAGGAGGGCTGTACGGAGGCACTGTCTACTTTCCGGGTGGCGGAAGGTTTTACCGATGAGTTTCCGGGTTTTGTCTTTAACCATAATGAAGCGATTCTGTATCAGTGGGTAAAAGAAAACGAACCGGATCTGTTTGAACGGATTCAGCAGAAGGTAAAGGAAGGAAAATGGCATATCATGGGAGGCTGGTACCTTCAGCCCGACTGTAATATGCCCTCCGGCGAATCGATGATCCGCAATATGGCAGAGGGAAGAAAGTTCTTTCTGAAAGAATTTGGCGTGCAGCCACATACGGCCATCAATTTTGATTCCTTCGGCCATTCCCGCGGTCTGGTGCAGATTTTAAATCAGGCAGGCTATGATTCCTATGTGGTATGCAGACCGGCAAAGGACAACTTTGATTTCCCAGAGCAGAACTATTTATGGAAAGGCTTTAATGGATCGGAGGTCATCGTTCACCGCTCGGATGAAAACTACAATTCCGTTTACGGTCATGTGGCGGAGGAACTGAATAAATTCCTGGAAGAGACGAAAGAAGAGCCGGTTTCTCTTTTCCTCTGGGGTGTGGGCGATCACGGAGGCGGCCCGTCCAGGGATGATCTGAAGGATCTGACAGCGCTGATTGAGGAAAAGAAAGAAGACTATGTGATCCTGCATTCCGATACGGAAACCTTTTTTAAGGAGTTAAAGGAAGCCGCACCAAAACTTCCGGTTGTGGAGCGGAGCCTCAATCCGGTGGCGGAAGGCTGCTATACCTCTCAGATCCGCATAAAACAGAAACACAGACTTCTGGAAAATGAGCTCTATTCTTCCGAAAAAATGGCCAGTGCGGCAGCCCTTTTACAGGGAAAGAATTATCCGAAGCAGGCTTTTGAGGAAGCGGAAAAAGCCCTGCTCTTTGCGGAGTTTCACGATGCACTCCCAGGATCAGGCACCCAGCTGGTAGAGGAAGATACCTTACGCCTGTTGGATCATGGACTGGAAATTCTTTCAAGAGAAAAACTGAAGGCGGCGATTGCGCTGACGGCCGGAGAAGAGAAAATCCTGGACGGAAGCTCCTGCGCCTTTATCTATAATCCGCATCCTTATCCGATTAAAGGACAGTTTACCTTTGAGGTTGGTCTGCCGAAGCAGAACTGGGAAAATGTATTTTATTATCCGAAGGCCTACTGCAATGGGAAAGAAGTACCGACCCAGAGCGAAATGGAATCCAGTCATTTCTGCATCGACTGGCGAAAGAAAGTTGTGATCGAGGCGGAGCTTCAGCCTTCCTGTATCAATCGCGTGGATGTGTTCTTTGAAGCTATTGAGAAGAGACCGGTCTTTGAGCCGATCATAGCAAAGAAAGACTTTATGTTTGAGAACGAGAGAATGCGCGTGGTAATCAATACTTCCACAGGACTGATGGATTCCTATCAGGTAGATGGAAAAGAATACTTAAAACCGGGAAGCTTTCAGCTGACAGCCATGGACGGAACCTATAATTCCTGGGGACTCTGGACCGATGAAACCCATTGCAGGAGGAAATTTACTCTTCTGACTCCTCATGAGGGCAGTGAATTTTCCGGCCTGATGGATCAGGTAGTACCTTCTGTACGGGTGATTGAGGACGGAGCAGTCCGCACAGTGGTGGAAGTTTTGTCTGGCTGGCACAACAGTAAGGCTTATCAACGCTATGTGCTGCCGAAAGTGGGAACCTCCTTTGAAGTGGAAGTCGGCGTATACTGGAATGAAAATGATACCGTTCTGAAAATGGAGATTCCGACGCTGCTGGAAAAAGGCCAGTATCAGGGCCAGGTGATGTTCGGTCATGACACCCTCCGGCAGAATGGAGCGGAAGTGGTTGCACAGAAATGGAATGCATTGACAGAGGACGGCCGGATGTTCAGCGTACTGAATAAAGGCAGCCATGGAAGCAGTGAAAAGGATGGCACCATTGGCCTGACGCTTTTACATTCTGCCGGTTATTCCGCAGCAGATGGTGATTTTGAACGGACTCTGAGGGAGAAACGCCATACGGTGCGGATGGAACAGGGAGAGCGCCTTTTCTCATTCAAAGTGGAAGCCGGAAAGACGGAAGAACTGGAAGCAGTTCTGGATCAGAAGGCACAGGTCTATAACGAAGAACCCTATGCGTTTGCCTTCAGCGCGTCGGGAACCGGCAAAAAAGCAGGTTCGTTTATGACCATCGATAATCCGGCGGTTCTCGTTTCTGCCTGCAAGAGGGCGGAAAGCGGCGAGGGCTACACGATTCGTGTGTTTGAGACGGCGAATAAAGAAAGCGAAGGAATACTTTCCATTCCTGCGCTTGGGATAACGAAAAAGATTTCTCTGAAGCCTTTTGAACTGAAAACCTTACACCTGGATGAAAAGGCAGGGGTGATTGCGGATGCGGATATTTTCGACTAAAATAAGAAAACGAATCCTGTGTGCGGCAGCGGCGACAGTGATCGCGGTGAGCGGCACAGGAATGACAGCAATGCCAGTATTTGGAAAAGAAACGGAAGGAGGTCAGGAAACAGACATGCGTGTAGAACAGGCAGAAAAAGCAATGCAGAGTTTTCTGGATCGATTTTATGTAGTCGATGAGGATAACGACAGAGGTGAGATTGTCGGTGAATTTTTCTGGACAAGGGCAGAAATGTTTGAGATTGCAGTGGATGCCTACGAGAAAACTGGGGAAGAAAAATACAAGGATCTGATGGCGCAGATGTACCGCGGCTTTGTAAAAAGCTACGGAGAAGACTGGTCGGATAATGATTTCAATGATGACATTATGTGGATGACAATCGGCTGTGCCCGGGCTTATGAGCTGACCGGCGAAACTTTTTATAAAGAACAGGCAGAACATCATTTTAAGCTGGTGTTTGACCGAGCCTGGAATGATGATCTGGGAGGCGGCCTTTTGTGGAAAACGGACCAGACCTGCAAAAACGCCTGCATCAACGGTCCGGCAGCGATCGCCGGCTGCCTTCTGTATCGGATAACGAAGGAAGAGGATTATCTGGAGAAGGCGAAGCAGATTTATCAGTGGCAGTTAGATACGCTCTGCCAAGGGAACGGAGCAGTTTCTGATAACATCGAGAGCGATGGAAAGATCAATACCTGGTGCTCTACCTATAATCAGGGAACCTTTATCGGAGCGTCGCAGTTTTTGTGGGAGTTGACCGGAGAACAGAAGTATCTGGATGAGGCGATTCTTGCAGCTGATTATACGATGCATGAAATGTTTCACGATGGAGTGATAAACACAGAAGCAGATGGGAATGATCTGCCGGGCTTCAAAGGCATTCTGGCAAGATGGCTTGGAAAGCTGGTAAACGAAGGCGGCCAGGAACAATACCGGGAATGGATGGAGCTGAATGCGGAAAACGCCTGGAAGAATCAGAATGCAAAAGGTCTGATGTGGACTCTTTGGGGTGAAAAGACGCAGGATACCTTCTATATGCCCTGGGGTTGTTCCGCGGCGATTGCCCAGTTGTTTGCAGTAATCCGTAAATAGAAAGAGAAGTGGCTGGCACAGCTTATCGAAAGCGCCAGCCACTTTTAAAACTAAATTATAAGGTGAAAAACGACTCGCCTTCCACCAGCTTTGCCGGAATTTTGACATTCTGGGGCGCCTGGACGGGATGAGAGATCAGCTCCAGAAGAAGCTCCACAGCCTTCTCACCGATCGCAGCCTCATCCTGGTGAAGATGGGTAAACTGCGGTCTGCCAAAAAGAGGCAGAGGAGAGTCAAAGCAGAGGATGGAGAGATCCTTTCCTGTGGTGCGGCCGATCCGCCGGGCTGCCTGATCCGCTGCCACAGCCAGAGGGTACTGGAAGGCGAACAGAGCGGTGATCTCCGGGTGCTTCGTGAGGTGAAGGGCGATCCGGTCGATGCTTTCCTCGGAGACGATCTCTGAAGAATGGCCCAGATCTTTCAGCCAGAGCTCCTGCTTTAACGGGAAGCCGGTGATGGCGCTGTACTGGAAAACGGCATCGCACCGCTCCTGGAGCACACTGTTATCGATGGTCGGAAGAAGGATTCCCACATTTTTGTGCCCCTGGGAACTGATATAGGAAAGTCCCTGGGAGACGGCCAGCGCGTTGTCTGTGCCAACGGAGGTCTGCTGGATGATCTGGATGTTCTGGTCGATGAGGACCAGCGGATATTTGTCGATGACCATCTGGAGCAGCCGGGGATTCAGAAACTGGGAGGTTCCGGGAAAAACAATGAGGCCGTCCACAGGAGCGGAGCTCATGCTGAGAATTGCCTCCTCCTCCCGTTTTTGATCGTCATGAGACAGAGCGAAGAAAAGATGAGCTTTTCCGTGGCAGGCATCGGCGATGGCGGTGACGGTCTCAAGACCGAAATGTCCGTTCATTTCCGGATAGATCAGTCCGATCCGGGGAAGAAAATCACCGGAAAAAGAAGAAGCTTTGGCGAAATTGCTGACTGCCGGAGTGGAAGTCTTGTGACTTACAAAGGTTCCGCGGCCCTTCTGCCGGGATAGAAGTCCTTCCTCGGCCAGCATGTTCAGCGCCCGCTTGCTCGTGATCTTACTCACATGAAAAAGGTCCGCCAGTCCGCCCTCCGTCGGCACCTGATCGCCGGGCTTATAGACGCCGTTCTCGATATCCTGCTTGAGAGACTGATATATTTTCAGATATAAAGGTTCATCCATAAATACTATCCTCCGTAAAAAAACACTGACTCCTGGTAAAGCAAATAATTTTTATGAAAAAAGTATACTATATATATCAACACAATGCAAGTGGAAAAACACACGATTGCAATAAATAATATTGTTTTTAGAAAAATTATATACTATATTTCTCGAAAAACATATATTGACATGTTAAATACCGCATTTTATAATGAAACCAAGAAAAACCAGTTTTACAATAAGTCGTCAGATCGGCAGAAAAGGAGGATGCATGCATGTTTTTTACACTGGAAAAACTGGAAAGAAGCACGAAGAAGCTGAAAGATCTCCGCTACAGAGAGCGGATTGAGATTCCGGCATTTGACGCAAGTACACCGGAGGAGGAGCCGGTGGGAAAACGTCCGGAGAGCGTCGTTTACACCGGAACTCTGAAAAAAGGTGATTTCTGGACCGGAAGAGGCACCTATATGTGGATTCGTCAGACCGTGGAAATCCCGGCAGAATGGGCAGGAAAGAAGATTGCCGGCCTTTTTAATATGGGAAAAACCGGCGACGGATTGAACTCCGGCTTTGAAGGCCTGATCTATGTCAACGGCTCCCCCTACTGCGAGACCGGTTCCTATCATGAGGAAGTGATCTTCCCGACTGAGCTTGCCGGAACCAAAGTGGAGCTTGCCATTCGTCTCTGGGCAGGTCTGGAGGGCGGCGGCGTGCCCACACCGCAGACGCACCAGTTCAAACAGGCAGAGATCGCGATTCTGGACGAGACTGCAGATGATTTTTACTACAGCAGCCGGGCGGCCGTTGAGACTGTGCGGGTTCTGGATGAAAATGATTCCGTGAGAAGAGAGCTTCTGACCGCCATCGACCGGGCGCATCTCGCCATCGACTGGAGAAAGCCGGGTTCCGAGGCTTTTTATGAATCCCTGAAAAAAGCTCTGGCTGTCTGGAAGGAGGAGGTTTCCAAAATTTCCTACACCAGCCCTGTGACCGTTCATACGGTGGGCCATTCCCATATCGACGTGGCCTGGCTCTGGCAGCTGAAGCACACCAGAGAAAAGGCTGCCCGCACTTTCTCTACGATGTGTACCCTGATGGAGCAGTACCCGGAATTTACTTTTATCCAGTCCCAGCCCCAGCTTTACGATTACATCAAGACCGACTATCCGGACATCTACGAGCGGATTCAGAAGACTGTGAAATCCGGCAACTGGGAGCCCAACGGCGCCATGTGGGTTGAGGCCGACTGTAACATTTCCTCCGGTGAGGCTTTGGTGCGTCAGATCCTGAACGGCCAGCGTTTCTTCAAGGAAGAATTCGGCGCGACCTCCAACGTGCTCTGGCTTCCGGATGTGTTCGGCTACAGCTGGGCCCTGCCCCAGATCCTGAAGCGTTCCGGCATCGACAATTTCATGACGATCAAGATCAGCTGGAACCAGTACAACCATATGCCTCACGATACCTTCCGCTGGATCGGCGTGGACGGCTCCGAGGTGCTGACTCATTTCATGAGCACACCTGCCATCTCCGACAACGGCGGCTACACCTATAACGGCGTCATCGATCCCGTATCGGTCAAGGGCGAGTGGGATCTCTACCATGACAAAGAGATCAACCAGGATCTGCTTCTGGCTTACGGAAACGGAGACGGAGGCGGCGGAGTCAACCGTGACATGCTGGAGATGGGCCGTCATCTGAAAGCAATGCCGGGTCTTCCCCGCGTAACCCCGGGAACCGCTTACGATTACTTTGAGAATCTCCAGAAGACCGTTGCAGCAACTGACCGCCATGTGCCCACCTGGGACGGCGAACTTTATCTGGAGTACCACAGAGGCACCTACACCTCCCAGGCCCGCAATAAGAAAAATAACCGGAAAACCGAGCTGAAGCTGCGGGAGGCTGAGTGGCTGGCCAGCGAGGCTGCTGTAAAGACCGGCGATTTCTCTTCCTATCCGGCAAAAGACTTCCACGAGGCCTGGAAAATCGCCCTCAGAAACCAGTTCCACGACATCATCCCCGGTTCCTCCATCCATGAAGTATACGAGGATTCCACCGAGGAGTACCGGAAAGCCAACGAGATTCTGGACGCCATCGAGAAAAATGCCCTGAAGGTTCTGACCAGAGACGCAGCTTCTACCGTGACCGTTGTGAACAACAGCAGCTTTGCAGGTGAAGGCATCGTGACGGTAAAAGGCTTCGAGGACAAAGAGGGAAGCTGGCTCTCCGCTGACGGCAAAGAGCTCCCCGCGGTCCGGACGGAAAACGGCTGGCTTGTGAAGGTTTCCGGCGTGGAGCCCACTGGCTTTACGACTCTGACTTTCAAAGAGGGAACCGGCGCCGAGAGCTTTTCCAAAGCGGACTGGATCGGAGAGATCGACACACCGTTCTATCACATCACCTGGGATGAGAGCGGCCGCATGACCTCTATTTTTGACAAGGAAAACGACCGTGAGATCTTAAAGGCAGGCGAGACCGGAAACCGTCTCGTGGTTTACGAAGACCGCCCGATGAACTTCGATGCCTGGGATATTGATATTTATTATCAGGAAAAAGGCTACGAGGTGGAGGATCTCAAGGAAGTTTCCGTGGAAAAATCTTCCCTGATGACAACGGTGAAAATGACCTGGAATTACGAGGATTCCGTGATTTCTCAGGAGATCCGCCTCTACAATGACGACCGCCGGATCGATTTTGTGACCCATGCGGACTGGCATGAGCATCAGCAGCTCTTACGGGTGCTCTTCCCGCTTGATATCCGCACCAGCGAGGCCACTTTTGATATTCAGTACGGAAATGTGAAACGGCCGACCTACGAGAACACCAGCTGGGATATGGCAAAATTTGAGACCGTTGCCCATCAGTGGGCCGATTATTCCGAGACCGGCTATGGCGTCAGCCTGATGAACGACTGCAAATACGGCTACAGCGCCAGAGGTCACATCCTTGGCATGTCACTGATTAAATGCGGAATCTATCCGGATTACGCGGCAGATCAGGGAAGCCATGACTTTACCTATGCCCTTTACCCCCACAGCGGCAGCTGGCAGGAGTCCGGCGTACAAAAAAGTGCATGGAGCCTTAACAATCCGCTCTGGGCCGTGGCAGGAACCCTTGATGTCGAGAGCGCATTTTGCAAGGCCGACACCGATCATGTGGCCATCGACTGTGTGAAGAAGGCGGAGGATTCCGATGATCTTATCGTCCGCTTCCACGAGTATGAGGGCATGCGCGGACCGGTAACGCTGAAATTTGGCTTCCCGGTGGCATCCTGGCAGGAGACTAATCTGTGTGAAAATCCGGAGGGTGAAGAGCAGACCGGAGAGCTCAAAGTGACCGTGCGTCCTTACGAGATCCGTACCTTCCGTGTAACACCGAAAAAATAAACAGCTATCTTTACGCCGGTTTATCTTCGGATGGCCGGCGTTTTTTCATGTATAAAAAGTCGGGCCGATCGTGCAAAGAGAAAACGGTCGGCTGTTGTATAATGAAGACAACAAATATTGAATAAAGGAGGAGCACATGGGAACAGAAGACAGAATTAAGGCGCTGAAAGGCCAGCTCATCGTTTCCTGTCAGGCGCTGCCGCAGGAGCCTCTTCATTCATCCTTTATCATGGGGAGAATGGCGAGAGCGGCAAAAGAGGGCGGAGCCGCCGGAATCCGGGCCAACACGAAAGAGGACATCAAAGAAATTCAGGAAGTGACCGGCCTTCCGATCATCGGCATCGTGAAACGCGACTATCCGGACAGCGCGGTTTACATCACGCCGACGATGAAGGAGATCGAGGAGCTGATGGAGGTGAAGCCGGAGATCGTTGCCATCGATGCCACCGGAGCCCTGCGCCCTGGAAATGTGACGTTGGCGGACTTTTTCCATCAGATTAAGGAAAAATATCCGGAGCAGAAGCTGATGGCGGACTGCTCGACCATCGAGGAAGCACTTTTTGCCGACGAGCTGGGCTTTGATTTCATTGGAACGACGATGGTGGGCTATACTCCCCAGAGCAAAGGCCTTAAGATCGAAGAAAATGATTTCGAGATTTTACGGACGATCCTGAAAAAAGTGAAACATCCGGTGATCGCAGAAGGAAATGTGAACTCCCCGGAAAAAGCAAAACGAGTCATCGAACTTGGTTCTTATGCAGTTGTGGTGGGAAGCAGCATTACCCGCCCGCAGCTGATTACAAAAGGCTATGCAGAGGCCGTAAATTCTGTGGAAAAGGAGACGACAGTATGAGAGATCTGGAGAAATACAGAGGTGTAATTCCGGCATTTTATGCCTGCTATGACGAGGACGGAGAGATCAGCGCAGAGAGAACGGAAGCCCTGGCGCTTCATTTTCTGAAAAAGGGGGTAAAAGGCCTCTATGTCAACGGTTCTTCCGGCGAGTGCATCTACCAGAGCGTGGAGGACCGGAAAAAAGTTCTGGAGCATGTGATGAAGGCTGTCGGCGGCAAGCTGACCATCATTGCCCATGTGGCCTGCAACAACACGAAGGACAGCGTGGAGCTGGCAGCCCATGCAGAAAAACTGGGCGTGGATGCTATTGCAGCCATTCCGCCGATCTATTTCCATCTGCCGGATCATGCGATTGCCGATTACTGGAATGACATCAGTGCGGCAGCTCCCCATACGGATTTCGTGATTTACAACATTCCGCAGCTGGCCGGTGTGGCTTTAAGTCCCTCCCTTTTCAAAAAAATGCGGGAAAATCCCAATGTCATCGGTGTGAAAAACTCCTCCATGCCGGTGCAGGATATCCAGGTTTTCAAGGCTCTTGGCGGCGAGGACAGCATTGTCTTTAACGGACCGGATGAGCAGTTTGTGGGCGGACGGCTTATGGGAGCGGACGGCGGTATCGGCGGAACCTATGGCGTAATGCCGGAGCTTTTCCTGAAAATGGACGAGTACATCCGCGCCGGTGAAGCTGAGAAAGCCACCCCGATCCAGTATGCGGTGGATGAGATCATTTCTGCTCTCTGTGCCGGTTACGGAAGCATGTATGCGATAATTAAAGAGGTTATGAAAAAACGTGAGGGCATCGATATCGGCGGCGTACGGAAACCCCAGGCAGGCGTGATTCCGGAGGATCAGGCGGTCATCGACCATGCAGCAGAGCTCATCGACAAGGCCATGGAAAACTTTATCCGATGAGCAGCGCGAAAACATACATCTGCCTGGATATTGGCGGAACCTATATCAAACACGGCCTTCTCACAGAAACTGGCGAGATCCTGACTAAGGGAAAAGTGCCCACCCGGGCCAAAGAAGGCGGCCAGGCGGTTTTTGAGCAGGCAGTGGAGTTGGTGGAAGGGTATCTGGAGAAAAAGAAGACTTCTGCTATAAGCGAAAAGGAAACAGACTTTTTGAGAGTAGACAGAGAAGAACCCTTTCCTGTCAGCCTTGACGAAAGATCAGACACTGAAAAACACTCGGAATCAGATTTTATTCTGCAGACACAGGTGGAAACGGACCTTTCAGAAGCGGATGAGATAGCAGTTGAGATGCAGGATCATACAGGCAAAATTTCAGGTATTGCCATCTCTACAGCAGGCATGGTGGACCCGGTGACCGGGACGATTCTGCACGCCTCCGACGCAATTCCCGGCTATGCGGGCATCAGCTACAAGGCTTATATGGAAGAGAACTTTCACCTTCCCTGCGCCGTGGAAAATGACGTAAACTGTGCCGGTCTGGCGGAAAGCATCTCCGGCGCAGGAAAAGGAAGTAGGATCAACCTATGTCTCACCGTGGGAACCGGCATCGGCGGCTGCCTCGTGGTGGATGGAAAGGTCTTCCACGGGGCGTCAAACAGCGCCTGCGAGGTGGGCTATATGCATCTGGCCCCCGGCGCTTTCCAGGATGAGGCGGCTACAAGTGCATTGGTTCGCCGCGTGACCGAGCGGAAAAAGGCAGAGGTGTGGGATGGTTTCCGTATCTTTGAGGCGGCGAAGGCCGGCGATCCCATCTGCCAGGAGGAATTGGACCGACTGGCAGACCTTCTCGGCATGGGAATTGCCAACATCTGTTTTGTGATCAACCCGGAGCGAATCATCCTCGGCGGCGGAATCATGGAGCAGGAAGCTTACATGAAGCCCCGGATCGAGGCTGCCCTGGAAAAATATCTGGTTTCTCAGATCTGGAAACACACCACCGTCTGCATGGCCGCCTACCAGAATAACGCAGGTATGCTGGGAGCGCTGTATCATCTGCAGGCAGAGCTATCCTGGTAAGTTTTATAAATTTATGATGCCAGGGTCAAAAGGTCAAAAAGCCGTTCATGCTTGCATGATAAGGCTTTTGAACTTGGGACCCGCCAAACATGAGAAAGCAGCGATTTACGCAGTAAATCAGCGGATTTCGAATGTTTATAGAATTGCGGGAGCTGCTTTGCAGCGGAGCAATTCGTAGGCATCAGTTGGGGGCAAAAGACCTTTTGACCCCAACATCAAATTTATGTAACTATTCAGGGCTCATTTTGATGTGGCTGCTTGTAAAATAAATTCTCAGTCAAAAGTGTTCATTCATGCAAGCATGATTTGCGTTTTGGCTTGAAAGCTGCCTGGTTCTGGATAGTTACAAATTAGTTATGGAAAGGCAGGTAAAGTATGAGATCAGCAAACTTAGGAAAGATTTCCGCGGATATCCGCCCGGATCTTTCCAAAAATAATCCGCGAAACAGCGAGGGAGCCTTTTTTACTCTGAAAAACAGTGATATCCTGTTTGCGTACAGTAAATTCAAAGGAAAAAGCAATGCGGATTACGCCAGCGCAGATATCTGTCTTCTCCGTTCCACTGATGACGGCCGTACTTTCGGCGAAGAGAAGACGATTATGACCTGCGAGAGCGAAAAGGCCGTCAACATCATGTCACTTTCCTTCCTGGAGATGGCAAACGGAGATATCGGTCTTTTTTATCTGGTACGCCAGACTTATACCCATATGCGGATGTACCTCAGAAGATCCGCCGATGGCGGAAATACCTGGAGCGACCGGGTGCTCTGCATGCCTGAGGATGGCTACTATGTGGTGAACAATGACCGGGTTCGCCACTTAGCTTCCGGCAGAATCCTGATTCCGGCGGCGCGCCATGCCGTAGCCGAAGGCTATGTAGATGCCCGCTCCGAGTCCCTGTTTTTCTATTCCGACGATGACGGGGCAAGCTGGAAAATGGCAGCAGGCAAATGCAACCTTCCGGGAATCCCCTGCTGTGATTCCGGCCTTCAGGAGCCTGGTATTCTGGAGATCGCGCCCAACATTCTCTGGGGCTGGGCCAGAACCGACCTTGGCCGCCAGTATGAGATGTTTTCCCACGACGGAGGCGACACCTGGACAGCCAGCCAGCCGTCACGATTCACCTCTCCCTTAAGCCCCCTCTGCATGAAACGGGGCTGGGATGAAACCATCTATGCCATCTGGAATCCGATTCCTGTTTATAATGGAAGAGAAGTGGACAAAGATTTTTTCACAGGCGGAAGAACACCGCTTGTCATTGCAGTGAGCAAAGACAACGGCCAGACCTTTACTGACCCCGTGGCCTTTGAAGAAGAGCCGGACCGCGGTTACTGTTACTGCGCCCTGCACTTTACCAAAGAAGCCCTGCTTCTGGCCTACTGCGCCGGAGGCAAAGAAGACGGCAACTGCCTCGGCCGGACCGTCATTCGCCGAATCGAAAAAAAGGAACTGGAAGAATTGTTTGCGTGAATTGAAAATACGCTGAAAAAAAGGAGGGCCGGGTGTCGTTTGACATCCGGCTTGAGTTATGAAAAAGAGAATCTATATGAAAAAGCTGTTTGGCTTTGTTTGATTATATAGTACACAAGGAATGTGTCCATTCTGTGTAGAAAGTTTGAGAAAAGTGTAAAGAGTTTCTTAGATTCTTCGGAAAGTGTGGTATACTTTCTTAAAAATCAGGGCTTTGGGAAAGCGCGGGGAAACCCTTTGCAAAGGAGGGCGGCTCGGAGTCGCGGGCCCCCTCAAGTATGTTTCCCTACGCTTTTCCAAAGTGTAAATCATAAAAATCTATAAGAAGGAGCTTCTTATCATGATACTTACAGTCACCCTCAACCCCTGCATCGACCGCACCCTCACGGTCTCCAACTTCCGCGAGGGCGGCACCACCCCCGTGTCAGCCACCCGCACTGAAATCGGCGGCAAAGGCCTGAACGTCAGCCGCGCCCTGAAAAATCTCGGCGCCCCCACCCTCTGCCTCGGTTTCTCCCACGAAAAAGGCGGTTCCGACCTCAGATCTACCCTGGATGAGTCTGCCATCCCCTATGACCTGGAAGAAATCCCCGGCGAACTACGCATGAATATCAAAATCTTCGACGAATCCAACCGCACCATGAGCGAACTCAACGACAAAGGCTGCCCGGTGAGCGAGGACGCGGTAAATCGCATGATCGACCGCATCGTCTCTTATTTCAAAGATGCAGAGCTTCTCGTCCTGGCAGGAAGCGTGCCCCCGGGCGTTCCCGCAGACATCTACAAAATCCTCCTGGAAAAAGCTAAAGACTATGATCTTCCCGTAATTCTGGATGCTTCCGGAGCCCTTCTCCTCAACGGCATTGAGGGCAAACCCTGGCTCATCAAGCCGAATATTGACGAGCTTTCTGCGACCCTTAGCCGGGAATTTCATTCCAGAGAAGAGATCATTCAGGCCGCCCGGGAAATCGTCGCTCGTGGAATCCCCTACGTCTGCGTTTCACTCGGTCCGGATGGAGCCCTTCTGATTGGAGAAAAAGAAGCTCTCTACTCCCCGGCGCCGGACGTGAAAGTCCGCGGTCTTCAGGGAGCAGGCGATTCACTGGTGGCCGGTTTCTGCCTGGCTTTCCACGAACACCACCTGAAAGGAGAAAAACGCTCCGAAACCCCAGTTGTGCAGAAAGCCGGCGATCCCACTTTCATGCGCTCCCTCCTCCGCTCCGCCCAGGCCGCCGCCGCCGGTTCCCTCACGAAACCCGGTACCGCCGTCTGTGAGCGCACCGATTTTGACAAATACCTTCCCACAATCCAGGTGGAAAAAGCCGGAGAATTTTTCGACGTCCGCCGGGAGGATGGAAATCTCACCGGCGAGGTAAAGCTTAGGAGTCTCGTACACCGGGAGGGCGACTGGCACGGAACTGTTCATATGTGGGTGGCGGACCGCACGCCGGAGGGAAAATGCCGCCTCCTGATCCAGAAACGCAGCCAGGACAAAGACAATTTCCCTGGCTACTGCGACATTTCCTCCGCAGGTCATCTCGATGCAGGCGATGATTACGACTCTGCGGCCTATCGGGAACTCTACGAAGAACTCGGTATTCGGGCAGAAAAAGGAGACCTTCGCTTCTGCTTTTTCATTACCCGAAGCGTGGAAACAGAATTCCACGGCCAGAAAGTCATTGACAGGGAGCGTGCAGCGGTTTATCTTTATGAAAAAACGGTGGACCTCACGAAACTTCATCTCCAGAAAGAAGAAGTGGATGAAGTTTTCTGGATCGACCTGGAAGAGCTGGAGAAAATCCTTCAGGATCCCACCGCAAAATACTGCGTTTACAAAGAGGAAATACAGGGAATTAAAAAGTATCTGTAGAAAGGGAACAAAGCATGGAATTTGAGACAAAAGTGCAGTTCTTGACTCAGCCGGAGCATAACCGCCGAACCATCGTGATCAGTGATATTCACGGGCACCGCGCCTGGCTGGAAAAACTTTTGAAAAAAGTAGATTTCAGCGAAAAAGACATTTTAATCATTGTCGGAGATATGATCGAAAAAGGCCCGGAAAGCCTGAATACCATCCGCTGCATCATGGAACTTTGCGAGAAATATACGGTCTACCCCATGATGGGAAACGTGGACCTCTGGAGAATCCAGATGCTGCTCACAGAGGATGGAAGCCTGGATCAGGAGCTTTATGAGACGAACGAACGGATGCGTCAGTACTGGAAAGCCACCTTTTTTCAGGATCTCTGCCGGGAGGCAGGCGTGTCGGTGAAAACGCCGGAGGAGATTCCGGCGGCAAGAGAAGCGGTGGTTGCCAAGTTTCAGAAGGAGCTCACCTTTATGAAAGAACTTCCCACGATTCTGGTGACACCAGCGTTTACCTTTGTACATGGCGGTCTCGTTCACGAAAAACTGGAGGATAATTTTCAACTTCCGCCCTTTCAGCTTTTGAAAAATGACAATTTTATCAATCAGGGAAAACATTTTGACAAATATGTAGTCGTCGGCCACTGGCCCGTGTGCCTTTACCGGTCGGATATCGAGTCCTCTGCGCCCTATATCAGCGAGGAACAGAAGATTATTGCCATCGACGGCGGCTGCGGGATCAAGCGGGACGACCAGCTCAACGCCCTGATCATTCCGGATCTCTATTCAGAAAAAGCGACCTGGGAGAGCGTGGATGATTTCCCGGAGGCAGTTGTCCTGGAAGATCAGGAAGCAGGAGCTTCCTCGATTAACATCCGCTATTATGAAAGTAAGCTTAAAATTCTGGAACCCGGCCCGGTCTTTTCCCTGGCGGAGCATATAAAAACAGGATATCAGCTCAAAATCTATAATGGTTTCCTGGAAGAACCGCCGGTAAAAGGAGCGCCGAACACCTGCTGGGAGTACACGGATTACCAGATCACGCTGAAAAAAGGCGACCGGGTGTCGATCCTGCAGAAAACGCCGGAAGGAACGATGGTGCGGAAACGCGGCGTCACCGGCTGGTATTATGGAAAATTAGAGGAGGCAGAAAAATGATAGCAGTAGTTTTTGATATGGATGGAGTCATTTTTGATACGGAGGCCATTTGCCGGAGGGCCTGGCATGCCTGCGCCGGAAAATATAACATTCAGGACGTAGATGCTCTGCTGATACCCTGCATCGGCGCAAACAAACAACATATGCGGAAAGTTTTTCATGAGCAGCTGGGCGAAGATTTCCCTGTGGAAGCTTTTGACAAGGATGCCCGGGAAGGTTTTCTCAGGATCGAGAGAGAAGAGGGAATCCCTGTGAAAAAAGGCGCGCGAGAACTGCTTTCCTGGCTGAAAGAGCAGGGAGCCGTGGTAGGTCTTGCCTCCTCTACTGCCCATGATATCGTAGTACAGGAGCTCACCGACGCCGGCCTTGTGGATTATTTCCAGGCCATCACCGGCGGCGACCAGATCACCCACAGCAAACCGGACCCGGAAATTTACCTGAAAGCCTGCGAAAAACTGGGCATCGACCCCAAAGAAGCCTACGCCGTGGAAGATTCCTACAACGGCATCCGTTCCGCCTTCTCAGCAGGAATGAAGCCCCTCATGGTGCCCGACCTCCTGCCTCCGACCGGGGAAATGGAAGAAAAAGCCCACCGGATCTTCGACGACCTTCTCGAAGTCCGCGATTTCCTGGCAGGAAAATAAAAGGAACTGTTACAAAAGTTCAAGATTATTGAAAAAATGGCTTGAAATCAAGGAGATTTGATGCTATAATATACATCGAATCAGCGATGCGTGGCTCAGCTTGGTAGAGCGCTGCGTTCGGGACGCAGAGGTCGCAAGTTCAAATCTTGTCGCATCGACTCCTTGGCAGGGGCGCCGGAAACATTGAATTTACAGTGTTTCCGGTTCTTTTTTTATTTTCGCAAATTTGTTCGCAAATTCCGCTCTAAAGATCGCTCTAAAAATGTTCTGAAATTTGATGATAAAACAGGCAAAGGATATGAGTATAAATCTTTACAAAATATAAGAACCGGCAGTCAAACCTTTCCGAACTGCCGGTTCTTCTTTTATTTTTCTTCTTCCACAGCCTTCTCCGCTTCTTTCGTCACAATCCCTTCCACCACCATGTGATGCTTCACATCCAGAACATGGATATGGAGCGGGCCGCAGCTGCAGCGGAAGCTTTCGCCGTCTCTGGGGATCCGGCCGGTGAGGCCGCAGATAAAACCGTTGAAGGTTTCTGAGCCGTCGTGGGGAAGTTCTACCTGGAGCTCTTCCTCGACCTCTTCCAGGGAAGCGGAACCCTGAATTTTCCATTCTCGCTCGGCGACTTTGACGATATCCTCGGGCTTTGCAGCTTCCTCCTGATCGTCCAGGTCGCCTACCAGAGCCTCCATGATATCGTGCAGGGTGATGATACCGCAGACACCGCCGTACTCATTGACGATGACGTTGAAATACTGGCGGCTTTCTTTCATCTGGCGGAACATCGTGTTGGCCTTCATGCTCTCCGGAACGAAAGAAGGCTTGTCAGCCAGGTTTTCCATGATGTATTTGCGGGTGCGCTGGGGAGCGCGGAAATAATCGCGGGTGTCGAGAACGGCCACTACATTGTCGAGATTTTCCTGGCAGATCAGATAATGGGTGTGCCGGCTCTCCTTGATGGTCTTTTCCCAGACGGTGCTGTCATCATCGAGAGAAAGCCAGACAATATCGGGCCGGTGGGTGCAGATCTTTTCCACGGTAATATCGTTGAAATCAAACACATGCTGGATCAGCTCGTGCTCTTCCTCGGGGATTGTTCCCTGTTCTGTGCCTTCCACGAGCATCATGCGGATTTCCTCCTCCGTGACCTGTTCCTCATTTTCATAAGGATCGATGCCGAAAAGACGGAGCACCAGATTGCTGGAAATCGTTAGAAGAGAGACCAGCGGCGTGAGGATGACCGAAGTCAGATAGAGAAGACCGGACATATGAAGAGCGGTGGAATCTGCCTTTTTCACGGCCCGCTTCTGTGGAATCATTTTTCCAAAAACCATCGTAAAATAGGCGAGAACCAGCGTGATAAGGATCACAGCCAACGGATGAAGAATCCGCTCGGAAAGCGAAAGTCCGGAGTTCTTCAAGGCCTTTACCAGAGGTCCGGCAAAAGCATCCGCCGCCAGGGCACTGACCAGAAAACTGATGATGGTCACGGCTGCCTGGATCGTCACGAGAAAACGAGTCGGCTGTTTGGTAATCTGTTCCAGCTTTTTGGCCCGGCGGTCGCCGTCCTCCTCCAGCTTGTGGATATCCGCCTCGGTGAGCGAGACGATGGCGATCTCCGCGCTGGAGAAAATAGAATTGAGAAAAATCAGAAATATCTGCAGAATAACTGCTCCTATCATAAGTAAAAACACCTCCGGAAATTACTTTGTAATTCTTTGTCCAGCCCCCATTATATCACAGGACTTTCTTTTCGTCAGTCCCAAAAAGTGATAGACTTCTTTTGCAGGAATCGCTATAATAAAAGTACTATACACATATGCGAAGGGAGAAGGAAAATGGCAGTCAGATTTGATGAGAAGAAGAACTTATTTACACTTCAGACTTTGGACAGCACTTATCAGATGAAGGTGGACGATCACGGGGTTCTTCTTCACACTTACTATGGGGCGCCTGCGGACGAAACGGATTTTTCTTATCTGATCGGGCCGGAGGACAGAGGCTTTTCCGGGCAGCCGGGAGATGAAAAAAAGGACCGTACCTATTCCATGGACTACTATCCGCTGGAATATCCGGTACAGGGAAACGGCGATTTCCGTGTGAAAGCTCTGAAAGCAGGTTTTGAGGGTGAGGTTCCTGTGCTGGATCTCCGTTTTGTTTCTTATGAGTTGGAAAAAGGCAAATACAGCCTTCCGGGCCTTCCTGCCCTTTTCGAGGCGGAGGCAGGAGAGGTAGAGACTTTGAAAATCACGCTGAAGGACCGTCTGGAAGAGATCTATGTGACACTTTTCTATGGCGTTTTCGAGAAGAAAAATGTCATCACCCGGGCTGCCTCCATTGAGAACCGTTCCGGAAAAAACGTAACGCTCAAGCGCGCCTTAAGCCTTGGCCTGGATTTCATGGAAGGCGATATGGATCTCATTCATTTCTATGGAAAACACGCCGGTGAGCGTCAGTTTGAGCGCAGAAATCTGCCCCACGGCATCACCGAGATCAGCAGCAGCCGCGGCACTTCCAGCCATCACCACAACCCGTTTGTGATCCTCTGCGACAAAGACACCACCGAGGATTTCGGAAATGCTTACGGCGTTTCCTTTATCTACAGCGGCGGTTTCAAGATCCAGATGGAAAAAGACCAGGTGGACGGTATTCGTCTTGTCTGCGGCTTGGACGACGAGGAATTCCTGTGGAAACTGGCTCCGGGCGAGACCTTTGTGACACCGGAAGCTGCTCTGAGCTACAGCGAAAAAGGTTTGACCGTACTCTCTGACCAGTTCCAGAAGGCTTATCATGCCAACCTGATCCGCAGCCCCTGGAAAGACAAAAAGCGTCCGACCCTGGTAAACAACTGGGAGGCCACTTATTTTGGCTTCGATGCGGAAAAACTGTTGAAAATTGCAGGAGAGGCAGCAGATCTGGGCCTCGATATGCTGGTACTGGACGACGGCTGGTTTGGAAAAAGAGACGATGACAATTCCGGCCTTGGTGACTGGTTTGTAAATGAGAAAAAACTGGGCTGCACCATGAAAGAATTGGTAGACCGGGTGAATGCCCTTGGCCTGAAATTTGGTATCTGGCTGGAGCCGGAGATGGTTTCTGAGGACAGTGAGCTTTACCGGATGCACCCCGACTGGGTACTCCAGATTCCGGGAAGGGAGCCCAACCGCAGCCGTAACCAGCTGGTCCTGGATCTTTCCAGAAAAGAAGTACGGGAATACATGAAGAAATTTATCAACGATACCCTTTCCTGTGCAAACATTTCCTATGTAAAATGGGATATGAACCGGAGCGTGGATAACGTATACAGTGCCGCAGATCCCACACTCAGCCAGGGGGCGGTCCGCCATAAATATGTTCTTGGCCTTTATGAGGTAATGGAAGATATGCTGACCCGTCATCCGGACCTTCTGCTGGAAGGCTGCAGCGGTGGCGGCGGACGTTTTGATGCCGGAATGCTGTATTATGCACCCCAGATCTGGTGCAGCGACAACACCGATGCCATCGAGAGACTTCGTATTCATTATGGAACCTCCTTCGGTTATCCTATGTCTTCCGTGTCTGCCCATGTGTCCGTTTGCCCGAACCATCAGAACGGCCGGGTAACGCCGTTCAAGACCAGAGGCATCTGTGCCATGCAGGGGTCCTTCGGTTATGAGCTGGATCTCAGCAAACTTTCTGAGGAAGATAAAGCAGAAGCCAGACGGCAGATCACTGTGTACAATGAAAACTGGGAGCTTTTCCAGTCTGGTTCCTACTATCGACTGAACTCTCCCATGGAGAATCATGACTACACAGCCTGGAGTTATGTTTCAAAGGATCAGAGAAAAGCATCCTTAAATGTGATCTACACAGACCTTCACGGCAATCCCAAACCGGTTCGCGTGAAACTGAAAGGCCTGAAAAAAGATGCCTCCTACGATGTGGACGGAACCGTGTATACAGGAGCCGCACTGATGAGAGGCGGCCTTCTGATTCCGAAACCTGCCTGCAATTATGACTCCTACATGGTCTGCATATGTGAGATCTGAAAATCGGAGGAATGAGTTTTGAAAAAATCATATGAAATGGATATGTGCAATGGTCCGCTGTTGGGGAAAATCCTGGTTTTTACTTTTCCTCTGATGCTTTCCGGCGTGCTGCAGCTGCTTTTTAATGCGGCGGATATTGTTGTGGTGGGGCGCTTTTCCGGAGCCCACGCACTGGCAGCCGTGGGCTCCACCAGTGCACTGATCAACCTTTTGGTCAATGTGTTCATGGGCCTTTCCATCGGCACCAACGTACTGACGGCCCAGGGGTACGGAGCCCGAAATGAGGAAGATGTCAGCGATACGGTACATACATCTGTTCTTTTAAGCCTGGTGAGCGGCGCAATTCTCATCGTGCTAGGGATTCTGTTTTCAAGACCCCTGCTGGAGCTTATGGCTACCCCGGAGGAAGTCCTGGGACAGGCGGCTCTTTATATGAAGATTTACTTCATCGGAATGCCGGCCATGATGGCCTACAACTTTGGCGCGGCTATTTTAAGAGCCATCGGAGATACCAAACGCCCACTTTATTATCTTTTGATTTCCGGTGTGGTGAACGTGATTCTGAACCTGATCTTTGTGATCATTTTCAAGATGGGAGTGGCAGGAGTGGCGACAGCCACTGTGATTTCCCAGGTTATTTCCGCGGGCATGGTCTTAAAATGCCTGATGGGCCTGGATGGCATGTGCCGCCTGGATCTCCACAAGCTGGCCATCCACAAGGATAAACTCCTGAACATTGCCAGAATCGGTCTTCCCGCAGGCCTGCAGGGAGCCATTTTTTCCATATCCAACGTGCTGATCCAGTCCTCGGTAAACTCCTTCGGAGCCATCGCCATGGCCGGAAATACAGCTGCCGGAAACCTGGAGGGCTTTGTGTATACCTCCATGAACTCGGTATACCAGACAAACTTGAGCTTCACCAGCCAGAACATGGGAGCCGGAAACCGCCAGCGCATGAAAAAGATCTTAGGTATCTGCCTGATTCTTGTCAGTGTGGTTGGCCTGGTCCTCGGAAACGGCTTCGTTTTCTTCGGCCAGCAGCTTCTCGGCATTTACTCCTCCGACCCGGAGGTCATCCAGTACGGCCTCAACCGAATGCACCTCATCTGCGCCCCGTATTTCCTCTGCGGCCTCATGGATGTCATGGTGGGAAGTATGAGAGGAATGGGCTACTCCTTCCTCCCCATGATCGTTTCCCTGATCGGAGCCTGCGGCCTCCGTGTTGTCTGGATTTTCACAGTATTTCAGTGGCATCGCTCTCTGTTTACGCTGTATCTGTCCTATCCGATCACCTGGACGATCACGGCGTTGGCACATATGGCTTGCTGGTATGTGGTGATGTATAAGAAGCAACCAAAATAAATGAAAAAAGGTACTGTTTTGATCAAGAGTGTGAGTGATCAGGCAGTACCTTTTTTAGATCCAAAATGTTTCTATTAAACAATATTGTTTCAAATTTACATTCCAAAATGTACTTATAATGATTATATTCAAAAGTAGAACAATATGCAAACAATTTTTTGCATGCCATTGAAACAATAGTGTTTAAAAATACTTGACGCGAACAAAATATCATGCTATAACAAAATCAACACATCAATTTAGTATATGGAAAGGAGGAAAAAATATGACACGCTTTCAATTAAAATTTACCTTAGAATCGCCGGAACTTCCCCTGGATGTAGATTGCGTGATAGTAAGCTTTCTGAAAGCAGGCGTGCAGAGAGTTTCACCGGAATGGTTTGACCAGTTATATAACAAAAAGAAATCCATTATAAAAATGTATTCCTGGTCCTGCTATTACCCTGGGGCGAAGTTCACCAAAGATAAAATCCTGCTGGATGAGAATTATTTTTCGCTAACATTTTCGGATTCTGATACAAAAGAGTTCTTACAGTTTTTTAATGCATTTCAGCTTATGCGGAGACAGCCCTATCCGATGAATCATAATTCTATGACATTGGAAGAGATTCGCATCAAGGAGTGCACAGACGTCGTCGATGCAGAATCGGTGGTGGTGAAGTTACAGAGTTCTCTGCTTGTAAGAAGACATAATTCAGAAGACAATACGGATCGTTATTATACCTGTGAAGATCCAGAGTTTTCAGAAGTAATAAAGGAGAATGTAAAATTCCTTTTAGAGAAGCAGGGACTTCCTTTTTCAATGGAGAATTTCTCTGTTACTCCTGTAAAAGCCAAAAAAATCGTAGCGCGGGTTTGGAGAAGACCGACAGATGCAACCATCGGAATCCTTAAATTAACGGGAAAACCGGATCTTTTGAGTTTTTTATGCGCTTCAGGGCTGGGGTCGAGACGCTCCGAGGGGCACGGGTTAGTCAATGTTATTTGGTAAAAGAAGGGAGGTAGAAAACGATTGGAAAAATATAAAATCACCATGGGTGATTTCCTGAAAAATGCCGGTATTGTCGGATTGAAATATCTGTTGGATACAGCAGAAGCAGAAGAAAACAAAGATTTTGGAATTTCAGAAAATGGACAGGAACTCTGGCTTTCTTCTGAGTTTGCAGAAAAAGTGGACTGGACAGATTTATATTTTCGGGCGTTTATCCAGTATTTCGGACCTTTTACGACCTATCAGGGAATCCTGAATAGAATAGACCTTTGTCTGGAGAAAATAAAAAATGACAAATGGAAGCCGGAAAAGCGCGAAAAAGAAGATTTGCAATTTATCAATAAACTGCTTTCCAACAGCTATCAGGCGGGCTATGACAACATTAAAGATAAAATAGAACAGCCGGAAATTTATTTAAAGCTAAAAGCTGAAAAGTTGAATGACAAATTTCCAAAAGAAAAGCTGGAAGAACGTCTGCTGGAACTGAAAGCCTTCATTCAGCAGCCGCTCTGCAGGGAAACTTTTATCATGAAAAGCGTTGTTTATACACACATTAACCGTTTTTGGAGTGGAAAATGTTTTTTGCTGCGGGCTAACGCCAAGAAAGATATGAGGCAGTTGTTTGAAAAAGAGTTTTCAGAACCTATGAGAACCTATTGGAAGACCGATCACAAAAAAGCCAAAGATCTGTGTATCGATTGTGGTTCACCAATGGGGCCGAAAGAAAAGGTTTCTATTGCTTTTATGAATGAGATGGCAGACGATCTTACCCGAAAAAGATCAGCCTTCTGGAACTGTAAGGTAGATGCTTTTATCTGTCCGGTATGTGCTTTTCTGTACGCATTGAGTCCGTTGGGCTTTCAATTGTATGTAAATAAATTTGTGTTTATAAACACAAATCGAAATATTTCACAGTTGTTAGAAGCCAATTCTAAAACCGGAGATGCAGGTAAGACGATAGAAAGAAAGGAGAAACAAAGCATTTCTGCCTGGTTTGGTGGGATTTTGAATACTGTAATCAATGAGAATGTAAAAGAACTTTCCAATACGCAGGTGATTCTACGGGGAGTGCGTCCGGAAGATCATTATTATCTTTGCAATATCCCATCTAAAGCGTTGAAAATAATGGCGGGAGAAAGAACAATAACGGCATTGAGATTATTGGGAAAATATCCATACGCAAAAATAGGAAATGATTTTGTAAACATTCATGAAAAAGTGGTTTTAAATCTGATCCAGCTTCGAAACCAGTATGGACTTTTGAATATCCTTTTAAAAGAGGACCTGAAAACAGGAAATACCGGATTCAGTGCAAGCCAGGTCTATGAGGTGCAGCATAGTATGAACCTGATTCGGAAACGAGAAGAGAAAGGAGAGAAGGTTACAATGAATTATTGGAGTATGAAGAACTGTGGGGCAGATTTGAGAAAAGCAATTTTAAAAATAAAAGGAGCAAATTCAGGAGAATGTCTGCGTGGAACCGTGTATCAGCTGATCAATGCCCTGTCTGTTAAAAATACAGATAAGTTTATGGATATTGTATTGAGATTATACAATTCATACGGTTCATCCGAGAAACTGTTGATTCCGCAGGGATTTATCCAAATGCTTGAGGATCAGGATGTGTTTATGGATTATGGATATGCGTTCGTTATGGGCTTGGAAGGCTGCTATGAAGCGAAAAAAGATCAGGAAAATACTGAAGGAGGTAATGAATAATGAAAAACGAGGGATTGACTTTTACGGTTGTATTTTTGGCTGAAAGCGCAAACTATGGAGAAGGCGTAGGAAACATTACAACTCTGAAAAAAATGACCCGGGGCAATTATGAACAGTATTCTTACATTTCCAGACAGGCAATAAGATACAATATTGTGCAGCAGTTGAAATGGGACAACACTCCGGTGGATGGAAAAAGTGGAGTCGTTCAGTTTGCACCTTCTGCGACGATAAAAGATTATCCGGAAATCGATCTGTTTGGCTATATGAAAACAGTTGCAAAAGATGAGGATCAGGCAGGCGGAGCTTCTACCAGGAGTGCGGTGGTAAGATTAAGCAATGCGATTGCTCTGGAACCCTATCAGAGTGATCTGGAGTTCCTTACAAACATGGGACTGGCAAGCCGCTGCGGGCAGAATAATGCCATTGCACAGAGTGAGATCCACAGATCTTATTATTCTTATACGGTAGCGATTGATCTGGATCGGATAGGAATTGATGGTAAAATCGAGATTTCGCAGGAAGAAAAAGCAGAACGCATAAAGGCTTTTCTTGACGCAGTGCATTATTTATATCGTGATATTAAAGGAAGAAGAGAGAATTTCAGTCCTCTTTTTATAATCGGGGGCCGTTACAGCCGGAAGAATCCATTTTTTGAAAATCGGGTTCGTGTGGAGAAAAATAAGATCAATGTAAGCACGCTCAAGGAAGTATTGGGTGAGGATAAAGATATTGAAGAGAATACCGTTGTGGGAGTGGCTACAGATATTTTTGACAATGATCAGGAAATAAAGGAAACGTTAAAAGCAACAACGGTAGGAAAAGTATTCGATCATCTGAAAGAGGAAGTGGAAAAATATTATGGAGAGAGCAATTAGGCTGCAGTGTTTTCAGAATCTGGTAAATTACAGAAAACCTACCAGTTTTATCATTAAAGAAACCTTTCCGCTTCCACCCTATTCTACGGTTTTGGGCATGATCCATGCGGCCTGTGGCTTTAAAGAGTTTCATCCCATGAAACTGAGTATTCAGGGAACGAACAGTGGAACTATTTCCGAATTATATACGCGCTATTCTTTTAATGGAGCAAAGTATGAAGAGGGGCGTCATCAGATTTGCGTGGATGATGGAGAAAAATACGGGGTTTTTCGTGGTATCGCAAATGTAGAACTGATCTGTGAAAATCACATGGTAATACATATCATACCATCGGATGAGGATTTTGAAACCGTATATCAAGGACTGAAAAATCCGCCGCAGTATTTATCTTTGGGGAGATATGAAGATCTGCTGGATATCGAACGGGTGGATATTGTGGAGATCCATATGGAGGAAGAAGCAGACACAGAAAGAAATATTTATGTTCCAGTTGAAACGGTGAAAGAAAGAAACTGGGTTCCAACCATTTATAACCTTACAAAAGAGTACGAAATTACGAAGCAGGGATTAAGAAGGTGGAAAAAAGAAGGGGGAATCATCCGGGCTTACTATATGCCTGTAGGAGAAACACTGGAAAATTGTTATGTAGATGATATGGAGAAAGATACTGCAATCGTGTTTGCATAAAAGGATAGGGGCGGATACTGCATTTGACAGAAATCTGCCCCTGGAAAGGGAAAAATATGGAATACTATGCAAAGTCCAAGAAAAAGGAGTTATCTGCGGAGAAGAAGGAAACCCTAAAAATTGCGCTCCAGTGTTTTCTTCAGAATCAATCAAGTCGATTGAATGAAAAAGAAAAGGCAATTGTAAAAAGCAGTATTGAAAAATTGAATAGGGAAGTAGAGGACGAAGAACAGAAGAAATTAAAAGAACATCAGGAAGACATTGTAAAGTGTGCAGAGATGTTTTTTCTGCAATATGGGGTTTACTTTACAGAGAAAGAGAAAGCTTTGGTGATAGAAGCCTGCAGAATCCATGATTGGGGAAAGGTAAATTTACTATTTCAAATGATTGTTCAGCCTGATCTCAGATCCATTTTCAGAAAGGATAAAGATGAGGAACAGATTCCGCACGGTTTCCTGAGCGCGATAAGTATTTCGGAAGAAGAATTTCGGGAATGGTCAAAATTGTTTGAGGAAGAAGATTTTTCTCCTTTTATTACAGCGGTATATTATCATCATGATCGAGAGGATAATTATGAAAGTGGAGAACTCAGAAAATATTGCAAGAAATATTATCAGCCCTATATAGAGGAATATTGTGGAAGAAAGCAGCCGAAAGTTTATTGCAGAAACAAGAATCGATTATTATTTGTGAATACTGTGATCAAATATAAATTTGATGTTGATCCCAAAATATGGAACAAATACCTGGTAATCAAAGGCCTTTTAAACAAATTTGATTATGCAGTAAGTGCAGGCTATGAGGAAGCAGAGTGTGCTCCGGATTTGCAAAACAAAAAATTAAAGAAAAATATTGAACAGGCATTTGCGGATAAAGAATTAAGACCCGCGCAAAAATTCATGAATGACCATAAAGATGACAATGTAGTTGTGATTGCACCGACGGGCTCTGGAAAAACAGAAGCAGCATTATTATGGTTAGATGGAGAAAAGGGATTTTATACTTTGCCGTTAAAAGTCTCTTCTAATGCCATTTATGACAGGATCAGGGAGGATTATTCTTACGAGGACGCGGCTTTGCTGCACTCAGACAGTATGTCAAGGTATCTGCGGGAAGACTCCGATGATGTACAGGAAAAATATACGCGTGCCAAAATGCTTGCACAGCCGCTGACAGTGTGTACCGTAGATCAGCTTTTTAAGTTTGTCTATCGGGCATTAGGAACAGAAATATTTGCAGCGACCCTGAAGTATTCAAAAATCGTATTGGATGAAATCCAGTCTTATTCTCCCCAGGTGATAGCAACTATCATTTATGGACTGAAAATGATTCAGGAGTTAGGCGGGAGATTTGCCATTATTACGGCAACCTTTCCTCCGGTCTTAGGTCATTTTATGGATCTCTATGGACTGAGAAGCGGAAAAGAATATCAGTTTATTGATTTTTCCAAATCATCCCTGAATACAGAAGAGAGTTTAAGGCATTGGCTGGAAATCAGAAGGTCAGAGATGGATATAGATGAAATTCTGGAGCAGGGGAAAAAGAAAAAAGTTCTGGTCATTTGTAATACGGTGCGTAGAGCGCAGGACATTTATCAGAAGCTTCACAATAGAGGGTCCGAGGTTCATGTTTTGCATTCCCGTTTTATAAGGAGAGACAGGGCAATTCTGGAAGATAAAATAAAGAAATTTTCAAAATCACCGGAAGAGACCGGGATCTGGGTCACAACGCAGATTGTGGAAGCAAGTCTGGATATTGATTTTGATATTCTGTATACGGAAATGTGCAGCGTGGACAGCCTCCTGCAGAGAATGGGCCGCTGCAACAGAAAAGGCAGATATATTCCGACGAAGGCGAATATTATCGTGTACGACAACCGAAATGGAGTTGGAAAAAGAGCCGTATATGAAGAGGAAGTTTATGACAGATCTCTACGCTGCCTTGAAAAATATGAAAATATGCTGTTTACAGAAGAAATGAAGACGGCATATATCAATGAAGTATATGATACAGAGGCGATAAAGGGCACAGATTATTATAAAAACATAAAATGGTTTTTGGAGCATTTTGCAGAAATTCATCCCGCAGAATATAAGAAAGGAGAGGTTGATGAGAGATTCAGAAATATTGAAAGTATAACGGTAATTCCAGACGGTATTTATGACAGTAATCAAGCATTTTTGGAGGATGCCATTGAGCTGCTGAAGACGGCCTATATAGGTCCTGAGGTAAAAAGTATGATCCGGGCAAAGATGAGTGATCTGACGCTGAGTATGCCTCTATATTCGGCGAAATCGTATGCGGTAGATCGTGGAACCATAGGCCAGAATGGAAATAAAAGAGTCGTAGATATTCACCGCATTCCTTTAGATTATGATTTTGATATGGAAACTTTCACCGGAAAAGGATTGATTCTGGAGAAAAACGAGGACGAAGGACTATTCATGTAATCGGGAGGAAAAATGGGAGATAAGGTAACTGGGGTAATGGTTTATTACTACTTTGTGTGCAAACGGAAACTGTGGTTTTTCTGTCATCAGATCAATATGGAATCAAGAAATGAAGATGTAATGCTGGGCAAAATTTTGGATGACAACAGCTACCAGAGAGATGACAAGCATATCAATATTGATGATGTGATAAATATCGATTTTATCAGGGAAGCAAAGGAGCTGCATGAAGTAAAGAAAAGCAGAGCGGTAGAGGAAGCAGGAGTCTGGCAGATCAAATATTATCTCTATTATCTGCAAAAGCGGGGCGTGGATGATTTAAAGGGAAAAATTGATTATCCGCTGCTGAAGAAAACGATGGAAGTGGAATTATCTGATGAAGATAAAAACGAAATAGAACGGATTCTGGGAGAAATATCTGAGATAAAGCGCGCAGAACTTCCGCCCGCTTTGGCGGAGAGTAAACTATGTAAAAAATGTGCCTACTTTGACCTTTGTTTTGTGTGACGGGAGGGGTTATGAAACAAAGCTTGTATATTTATAATAATGGAGATCTGAAGCGGAAGGATAATACGCTTCAATTTACTACCTACGAAGGTGAGAAAAGAGATCTTCCTATTGAGAGGATTTCCGATATTTATGTAATGTCAGAAATGACGTTTAATACGCCCTTTATTAACTACATATCGCAGTACGGGATTCCAATGCATTTTTTCAATTATTACAATTTTTACACGGGCAGTTATTATCCGCGGGAAAATCTGCTGGCAGGGCAGTTGTTGGTAAAACAGGTATCACATTATACCGATTATGAAAAGAGGATAATATTGGCACAGAAATTTATAGAAGCGGCGGCCGATAATATCTATCGAAATCTGCGTTACTATAACGGGCGTGGCAAAAATGTGGAAATATATATGCAGCAGGTAGATGGGCTGCGAGGGACAATTCCAAAGACTTCTACCATAGAAGAACTGATGGGCGTCGAAGGAAATATCCGGAAGCAGTATTATGCGGCCTGGAGCGTGATCATCAATCAGGAGATTCATTTTGAAAAGAGAGTCATGCATCCGCCGGATAATATGATCAACGCACTGATATCCTTTGTAAATACATTGATTTATACAAAAGTGCTCAGCGAAATTTATCGGACGCAGCTGAATCCGACGATCAGCTATCTTCACGAGCCCGGAACTCGGAGATTTTCGCTCAGTTTGGATATCGCGGAAGTGTTTAAACCATTGATCGGAGATCGATTGATCTTTTCCTTGCTGAACAGAAATCAGATTACGGAGGAAAGTTTTGCTAAAGAGCTGAATTTTCTGCATCTGAAAAAAGAGGCGTCCAGACTGATTGTGAGCGAGCTGGAAAATCGTATGAAACAGACGGTCATGCATAAAGATCTGGGAAGGCAGGTTTCCTATCAGTATTTGCTTAGGCTGGAGTGCTATAAACTGATAAAACATTTACTTGGAGAAAAAACATATGAAGGTTTTAAGATATGGTGGTAGTTTATGTATGTAGTTTTAGTTTATGACATCAGCCAGGAAGAAAATGGCGCCAGACGCTGGTCGCGTATCTTTAAAATATGCAAGAAATATTTATCTCATATTCAGGATTCCGTATTTGAAGGCGAACTGTCAAATGCACAGCTGGAAAGCCTGAAACAAGAACTGAACAGGTACATAGATAAAGAACTGGATTCCGTCATTTTATTCAAATCCAGACAGGAAAAATGGCTGGACAAAGAGTTCTGGGGAAAAGAAGCCGACCTCACCAGCTTCTTCCTCTAATCTCTGTCGACCTCCGATACAGCCCTAAAGCCCGGGGGCCGACAGCCCAAAAAAATCCAGTAAAACCGCCATTTCCGTGGCAGGAACCTTGGAAGCCTAATCGATTTTTGAGCAAATCTGACAAGGTCGACAAAATGTGATAGAATAGAGGTGATTTTATGCGGGGGTGTTGGGGGCGGGTTTTAATAGAAACATTGTGGAATGTAAATCAAGGTCCCTCTGAAGTTCTGCTGCTGTCATTGCTGTTTTAATAGAAACATTGTGGAATGTAAATGTATCTCACCATGCCAGATGCCGAAGACGATGAACAGTTTTAATAGAAACATTGTGGAATGTAAATTGGAAATCAGTGAGGGAAGCATCCGGGGGACGTGCGTTTTAATAGAAACATTGTGGAATGTAAATGAGAAAAAAGAAGGTGAATCAGGGTACAGGTGGCTTGTTTTAATAGAAACATTGTGGAATGTAAATTTGTGTCCATTCGTGGACTTTTTCGCCAGGCTACGAGTTTTAATAGAAACATTGTGGAATGTAAATATATTCCCGGAGTTTTTTCTCTGTCCTGGTAATTTCCGTTTTAATAGAAACATTGTGGAATGTAAATGAACAAAAGTAAACATCAGAATCAATGCACTGGGCTTGTTTTAATAGAAACATTGTGGAATGTAAATTACAAATACTTGCATGAGTGCTTTTCAACCATAATCGTTTTAATAGAAACATTGTGGAATGTAAATTTGTTCCGGATCCGGAAGGCGTGAAGTATGTTACCTGGTTTTAATAGAAACATTGTGGAATGTAAATGCAGAGTGGGCAGAATAACATCCTGAAGCATGCGGGGTTTTAATAGAAACATTGTGGAATGTAAATTAAGCCTTGTATATATCGCTTGTAGAACACGCCGGAGTTTTAATAGAAACATTGTGGAATGTAAATTAAGCGGAAAACCGAAAGCGAAGAACTCTCGGTTTTTGTTTTAATAGAAACATTGTGGAATGTAAATCCGGTTCGAGTCCGGGCGTTCTGGTTTGGATGTTATGTTTTAATAGAAACATTGTGGAATGTAAATACGTATACGTTGATATTCGGGCTTTCACCCTTGCTAGTTTTAATAGAAACATTGTGGAATGTAAATTGCTCTCGATATACTGAATAAATTCCGGCGATACAAGTTTTAATAGAAACATTGTGGAATGTAAATGGGAATACTGTTCAGTGCATCCCGGATCTTTGTTCCGAGTTTTAATAGAAACATTGTGGAATGTAAATTTTCTAAACCGCTGAATCAGTGATGCGAACGCTCCAGTTTTAATAGAAACATTGTGGAATGTAAATAGTGATCAAAGCTAATAATGCGGTGGCCGAAAATGCACGTTTTAATAGAAACATTGTGGAATGTAAATGCGTAAAAGAAGTGGGAAAACCTCAAACTGAATGGCGTTTTAATAGAAACATTGTGGAATGTAAATTACTGTATTGACTTACGCGAAGGACCAACGGCCGGACCCGGGTTTTAATAGAAACATTGTGGAATGTAAATGAGGTATAGGCATTGATCCGGGCATTTGGGGTCAGAGTTTTAATAGAAACATTGTGGAATGTAAATAAGAGTTGGATAGTTTCAGTGCTGCAGATCTTCAGGTTTTAATAGAAACATTGTGGAATGTAAATACTTGGATAAAGTCAAGATCAGGCGCGTTTTGAAGGTTTTAATAGAAACATTGTGGAATGTAAATACTTCATATTTTACGTTTGACCACACATTTGGAATTGTTTTAATAGAAACATTGTGGAATGTAAATGGCATAGACAAAGACCTCATCAAAGAACTGGAAGACAGTTTTAATAGAAACATTGTGGAATGTAAATATGGAAGAACAGCTTGCCATACTTGGCCAATTGCAGTTTTAATAGAAACATTGTGGAATGTAAATATGCTTTCGATATACTGAATAAATTCCGGCGATACAGTTTTAATAGAAACATTGTGGAATGTAAATCCAATGAATTTTCACTTCCGTGACAACTTCTTCCGGGTTTTAATAGAAACATTGTGGAATGTAAATATGCGTACCCTGCAAAGCTTCAAGTAGTGTGTCAAGGTTTTAATAGAAACATTGTGGAATGTAAATCGGAGTGCAAGTCCACATCCATTCCGGGAGTAACGGGTTTTAATAGAAACATTGTGGAATGTAAATCTCTTTCTGTCCTGGTGGAACAGCTATTGCTATATTGTTTTAATAGAAACATTGTGGAATGTAAATGTATCTCACCATGCCAGATGCCGAAGACGATGAACAGTTTTAATAGAAACATTGTGGAATGTAAATTGGAAATCAGTGAGGGAAGCATCCGGGGGACGTGCGTTTTAATAGAAACATTGTGGAATGTAAATGAGAAAAAAGAAGGTGAATCAGGGTACAGGTGGCTTGTTTTAATAGAAACATTGTGGAATGTAAATCCCAGTCACGCTGCCGGGAATTGACTTGGTCTTTTGTTTTAATAGAAACATTGTGGAATGTAAATATAATGAACTGAGTAAAAGTCAGCTCGACTATGTAAGTTTTAATAGAAACATTGTGGAATGTAAATGGGCCTGATAGATGCGACCGGTGCTGTGCTGGCATGGTTTTAATAGAAACATTGTGGAATGTAAATGTCGCCATTCTCCAGTGCGTACATATTTCCCTCGAGGTTTTAATAGAAACATTGTGGAATGTAAATGAGGATCTGAAGACAAATTTTCAGAGCTGCCTTGAGTTTTAATAGAAACATTGTGGAATGTAAATATTAAAGAGTCCGTAGGCAATCTTCCGGAAACCTTGTTTTAATAGAAACATTGTGGAATGTAAATGAGGAAGACAGTCTGCGTTTCTACTATCTCGGAAATAGTTTTAATAGAAACATATTTGGAATGTAAAAGTTCGGGTAATAAAGAAGGCTAATGCGACTACGACGTTTTAATAGCCCCATATTGGAGTGTAAAGACCGTTGCAGCAACCATAGGATGTTAGCTTTCAGCAGAGTTAATAGCCCCATTTTGGAATGTAAAATCATACGCTTGTTTGCTCGGCTCATCTTAATGAGTTAAATCTAATAGAACTATATTGGAATATAAATAATGCTCTTTCTAACAACATTATACACGCAATCTTGAAAAATGAAAGCAGCAATCGAAACAGAATAAAAGTCAAATTATCATAGAAAATTTATATCAGTACATACATCGCCCATCCCCCCGCATACACTGTAAAAACACCACTATCGGGGGATTTCCTTGAAGGATTATATTGAGGAGCGAGCCATCGAGATCGCAGATTATATCATAGCAACCAACGCAACCGTGCGCCAGGCGGCCAAGAAGTTTGGCGTGAGCAAAAGCACTGTTCACAAAGACTGTGTGGAGCGCCTGCGGGAAATCAATCCCTCTCTGGCCTCTGAGGTGCGGAGGGTTCTGGATGTCAATAAATCCGAGCGCCATATCCGCGGCGGAATGGCGACAAAAGAGAAATACCTTCACCTGCATAAACATCGGACTGCTCATGCGTAAAAATACGGGACGTTGCCAAAAAGCGGGGCAGAGGTTATAATGGAAACAGTCAGGCAGAAAGCCTGAAAATACCACCACAAAAAATTCTGAGGAAGGACTGCAGATCATGAAGGATGAAAAAACGGATATTGCGAAAGAACTATCCAGAATATGTAAAGAAAAAGGAATCAGTCGATATTCCTTAAGCAAACGGACCGGTATTCCCGACAGCACGCTGCAGAATTATGAAAATGGGACCACGCCCAATTTTTCTACTCTGGAGATCATTTGCGAAGCGCTGGGAACAACGATTGCAGGTTTTTTCCAGAGTGACTGCTTTTCCTATTTTACAGAGGATCAGGAAGAACTGATGAGCCTTTTTGAAAAGATGGGACCGGATGACCGACAGCGCCTGCTGGCCTTTGCCGATGGTCTGGCTTCCGATCTATAAAAGAGGAAAAATCGATGAAAACATATGAAAAAGTAACCCATACATTTGAGCCTGTTTATGACGAAAATTCCCGGATTTTGATTCTCGGGACCTTTCCCTCGGTGAAATCCCGGGAGCAGCAATTTTATTACGGCCATCCGCAGAACCGCTTCTGGAAACTTCTGGCGGCTCTCACCGGCTGGAAGGTTCCAAAGACGATTTCGGAGAAAAAAGAGCTGCTCCTTCAGAATGGCATTGCCATCTGGGATGTGGTTGCCAGCTGTGAAATTGTCGGTTCCAGTGACAGCAGCATCCGAAACGTGGTGCCAGCGGATCTGAACCGAATCCTCCAGGCGGCACCCGTCCGGAAAATTTACGCCAACGGCGGAAAAGCCTTTGAGCTTTACCAGAAATATGCTTTTCCGGTAACCGGAAGGCCAATAGAAAAACTTCCCTCCACAAGTCCTGCCAATGCAGCCTGGCAGATGGATCGCCTGAAAGAGGCCTGGAGCGTGATCTTACAGTAAAATTTAAAAATGGGAATCTCCAGCTGAAGTCTGAACACTGAAAAGTATCAGTTTCGGCTGGAGATTTTTATTTTGCAGAAAAATGAATCAAGATACAAAAAAGTGAATCAAAAAATAAAAATGAAATAAATTGTGAATGAAAAGGCATGGATCGTTTCTGATAAAAATTCTTTTTCTTTTTTATAATGGTTGCATCAGCAATAACCAGTGAAAATACAAAAAAGGAGGCAACAAAATGAAAAAGAGAAAAATGATGGCTTTATTAACTGCAGCTGCTGTGATGTGCAGTCTGGCGGTCCCTGCTCTGGCAGATGAGGCAGAGGGTGACCTGATTCCCATTACTTTCTGCAGAACGGCAGATCCTCTGGTGGAAGCGAATGTCTTCGCGAATATGGAGGGAGCGACTTACGAGAAGAACATCTGGACAGATCTTATTGCGGAGAAATTAGGTTACGAGGTTTCCTATCTTTGGGTCGCATCCAGCTCCGAAATTGCAACGCAGAAGTTTAACGCGGCTGTAGCGTCCGGAACTATTCCTGACGTTGTATGTGTGAACAAGCAGGATCTGAAACAGCTGGTAGACGGCGACCTGGTTGTTGATATGGCGCCTTATTTTGAGGAATATGCCAGTGATTATCTGAAATCCCTGATTGAAGCTGCCGGGGAAGCCTGCATCAATGTCTGTACTTATAATGGCGTACAGTATGGTATCCCTTATGTAGACAGGCTTTTGATATTCCGGGAATTGATATGCTCTATGATTCCAGAGAACTGAATACGGCAAAACAGGCCCAGAGTGCGGTTCATCAGTACGGCCGGGAAGGAATGCTCAGTGAATTATATGGAGTAACTGGCTGGGAATTTGATTTCCGGGGCCACAAATTAGCGGGAGACTGGCAGGCAGCTTTAGGTGTGACTGTTCGTGTGCATCATCTTACCTGGACTTCCATGGCTGGAGAAGCCAAAAGAGATTACCCAGCATCCATCGGTTATCAGTCGCCCTGGTATAAAGAGTATCCGTTGATTGAAAATTACTTTTCCAGGCTGAATACGGTTTTAAGACGCGGAAAAGCAGTTGTAAAAATTGGTGTAATTCATCCTATAGAATCTTACTGGCTTTACTGGGGAAACAAGGAACAGACCCAGGGGCTGAGGGATGAAATGGATGAGAGATTTAAAAAGCTGACGGAGTGGCTGCTGTTTGGCCTGATTGATTTTGACTTTATTTCCGAATCGCTTTGGAAAAGCCAGACTCCGGATGACGCTTTGCTTTCGGATGAAGCGTTTTCTGTGGGGAAAATGAAATATGAAACAATCCTTGTACCTAACTGTCTTACCTTGAGAAGCAGTACGCTGGAAAGATTGAAAGTATTTCAGAAAAAGGGGGGAAGAGTTGTCTTTCTGGGAGAACTTCCCCGGTTTATTGATGCGATTCCCAGTGATGAGGCAGAAGTTTTCAGCGAGAGCTGTGAAAAAATACATTTTGCCAAGGAGAACGTTTTAAATGTTCTTCAAAAAGAAAGACTTCTTGATGTACATGATCAGTCTGGCATGAGAACGGCCAATCTGATTTATCAGCTGCGGGAAGAAAAAGACAGAGAATGGCTGTTTTTTGCACACTGCAACGCGATGCCAAATCCGGATCTTCCCAAAAGAGAAAACCTGGTTATTGAAATAAACGGAATTTATGAACCGGTCAGATATGATGCAATGACAGGAGAATGCTACGAATCTGTCTATTTTCACAAAGAAGGAAAGACGGTGATACGACAGACTGTTTATGACCATGATTCTCTGTTGTATTCTTTGAAACCTGCGGCAGAAGAAAAAGAAGATGAGAAAACCGAAGCGGCAGAAAAGGAATATGAAGAACTGGAACTGGAAAGTTACCTGGATGCAGAGCTGGCAGAGCCGAATGTTTTGGTATTGGATTTGGCTGAAGTAAAAGTAGAAGAAGAGCCATGGCAGAAAGAGGAAGAGATCCTGCGCCTGGATAACAAATTGAGAGAATGTTTTGGCTATCCGAAACGGGAAGAAGCCTTTCCGCAGCCCTGGGTAATGGCTGAAAAAGACAAGGAAAGTCATCTTATCCAATTGCGTTTTAAGATTTTTTCCGATATAGAAGCGGAAAAAACAGCTCTTGCACTGGAAGAAGTGAAAAATACCAGGCTGTTCCTGAATGGAGAAGAAATTTCTACGAAAGCAGAAGGGTATTATGTAGATCGTTCAATTGCCAAAGTTCCGTTGCCCAGGCTGCACAGGGGTGAAAATATCCTGATCGCACAGGTAAAATATAACAGCAGAGTTAATCTGGAAGCTATGTATCTTTTGGGTGATTTTGGCGTTAAACTCGCCGGGAGGAATACAAGGCTTATAAAGGCAGAAGAAAAAATGGCTTTCGGTGATGTCCGCAGTCAGGGACTTCCTTTTTATGGCGGAAATCTGACTTATAAAACATCCATTGATATTCGCGAAAAATGTGATCTTAAGATAGAAATTACACGTTTTAAAAGTCCGCTACTTAAAGTTTTCCTGGATGGAAAGGATTGCGGAGCAATCGCGTTTTCTCCCTATGCTCTTGAAATCAGGGACATAACACCCGGGAAACACCGCTTGGAAATTGAGTTTTTTGGAAATCGCTACAATACTTTTGGCGCTCTGCATAACTGCAATGAGACGCTTTCATGGAAAGGTCATCCAAATTCCTATCGCACAGTTGGAGAAGCCTGGTCGTATGAATATCAGATTCATCCGCAGGGGATTTTAAAAGCACCTGTTATAAAGATCATAAAAGGATGATGTGAATGAAAAGAGACCCTTGCCGCAAAGCAAAGGTCCCTGATTTTCTTTTGTAATGCTATCTTTTGTATGGTCAAAATTCTTTTGTATTTTCTTGTCATTTTTCTTAAGTGAATGTCGTCGCTTCCTGACGACAAATGTATTATAGCAGAAAATTTTGAAAAAGAAAAGCAAAAGATTTCGACAAAAAACGACCTTCCCGTGAAAAAGAAAAATTGGGCTTGTCATGGCCAGATGAATCTCTTATAATGATGAGAGACAAGAGATAACGTTTCTCATAAGAAAAATGGAGGAATACCAGTGGAAAAGGAAATGATCATCGTACTGGACTTTGGTGGCCAGTACAATCAGTTGATTGCAAGAAGAGTCAGAGAATGCAACGTGTATGCGGAGGTGCATCCCTACACACTCAGCCTGGAAAAGATTAAAGAGATGAATCCCAAGGGAATCATTTTTACAGGCGGACCCAACAGTGTATACGGAGAGGATTCACCGCGTTGCCCGAAAGAGATTTTTGAAATGGGTATTCCCATCCTGGGTATCTGCTATGGTTCTCAGCTGATGGCTTACATGCTTGGCGGAAAAGTGGAAACTGCACCGGTCAGCGAATACGGCCACACAGATGTAACGGTAGATACAGAGGATATCCTGTTTGAGGGCGTTTCCAAAGAGACCGTAGCCTGGATGAGCCATACGGATTACATCGCACAGGCTCCCGAAGGCTTTAAGATCACGGCTCATACCAGTGTGTGTCCGGTAGCAGCTATGTCCTGTCCGGAGAAAAAGTTTTACGCTACACAGTTCCATCCGGAAGTTATGCATACCGCAGAAGGAAAAACGATGCTGAGTAACTTTGTATACAAAGTCTGCGGATGCAGCGGAAGCTGGCAGATGGCTTCTTTCGTAGAGACCACGATCCAGCAGCTCCGTGAGAAAATCGGTACCGGTAAAGTGCTCTGCGCTCTGTCCGGCGGCGTGGATTCCTCTGTTGCAGCCGTTCTGCTTTCCAAAGCAATCGGCAAACAGCTGACCTGCGTTTTCGTTGACCATGGTCTTCTTCGTAAAAATGAAGGAGATGAAGTGGAAGCTGTTTTCGGCCCCAACGGCCCTTACGAGCTGAATTTCATCCGTGTCAATGCCCAGCAGCGTTATTATGATAAGCTGAAAGGTGTTACCGAGCCGGAGCAGAAGAGAAAGATCATTGGCGAAGAGTTTATCCGCGTATTTGAAGAAGAGGCAAAAAAGATTGGCGCCGTGGATTATCTCGTTCAGGGAACCATTTATCCGGATGTGATCGAGTCCGGCCTTGGAAAATCCGCAGTCATCAAATCTCATCATAATGTAGGAGGACTTCCGTCCGTAGTTGATTTCAAAGAAATCATCGAGCCCTTACGTCTTCTTTTTAAAGATGAGGTTCGGCGCGCCGGCCTGGAGCTTGGTATCCCCGAGTATCTGGTGTACCGTCAGCCCTTCCCGGGTCCCGGCCTTGGAATCCGTATCATCGGAGAAGTAACCGAGGAAAAAGTAAAAATTGTTCAGGAAGCCGACGCCATCTACCGCGAAGAGATCGCAAAAGCAGGAATCGACAAAGGTCTTGGTCAGTATTTCGCAGCCCTGACCAACATGCGTTCCGTAGGTGTTATGGGTGATTTCCGTACCTACGATTACGCCATCGCCCTCCGTGCCGTAAACACCTCCGACTTCATGACCGCCGATGCCGCCCAGATCCCCTGGGAAGTCCTCGCCAAAGTCACCAACCGTATCGTCAATGAAGTCAAAGGCGTAAACCGCGTCATGTACGATTGTACGGGGAAACCTCCTGCAACGATTGAGTTTGAGTGATGAAATTGTTCACATGCAGATTCTTTTGCCACTTTTTTTGCGATTTCTTTTGACGCTTTCCGGTTTCCGAAGGGTAATGGAAAACCGTGAAAATATCGAAACAGAGCGCAAGTAAGACAAAAAGAAAGGCAGAAAAAAGAAAACAAAAATACCATAAAACCACCAGAAACCTTGTTTCAGGGGATTCCCCTGAGATGAGGTTTTTTTGTCTTAAAAAAAGAAAAAAAAGAATCAGCAATAGGATGCCTTGAAGTAAACTGAAAGCCGCGAAAACAGGCGGTTTAGGGACTTGAAAAGAAAAATAAAAATCGCAAAGAACGTGGCAAAAGTGCCTGAAAGAAGAACGAAAATGAGAAGGAAAAAAAGAGAGAAAAGAAGTTCGGGCAGGTGGTTTTGCAGACGGGAAATTTTCATTTTCGGACGGACCGTGTGTGGTGCATGTGGCTGCCCGATTTTGGGAGCGGTTTTGGGAAGAGAGTAAAGTGTCAAACGGATTTACAAAAAAAGTGTCAAATGGAGTTGCACAATGACAATAAAAAATTTCTGGAAAGCCTTATAAACAGGGCGTTTCCGGGCAGATAAAGTTCTATTTGATAACAAAATGATAACACTGGATATTTTGGCATTATTTATCAGGTATCCTGTGGTTATCGAGTAATATGTGTGAAACCGACAAAAAAGGTCTTACTGAATTGAGTGAAATCAATTTGGTAAGGCCTTTTTTCGTCGGCTTTTATTTTGCGTTTTTTGGATAGTTGTAACGCCACTGGTCATATTCTTCCTGAGTAATCTCGCCGGATTTGAGTTTTTCTGCCTGTTCCTGCCATGCATGGAACATATCAAACATAGAAAGGTAGGTGGTTCCCTTGG
>OLSO01000320.1_pt1 | contig 48700 bp, 66 predicted proteins | sample 1672441 | NCBI WGS metagenome assembly OLSO01 (sample SAMEA3136686, study PRJEB25190) | human gut metagenome | biome: human gut; feature: human-associated habitat; material: faeces | place: Austria | collected 2013 | reverse complement strand
AACGCAGCGAAATGCAGCGTTGTAGAGCAATTAAGGGATGCTCAATAACTGTTAAACAAAAAACGGCCCTCTGCCAATGAAAAGGCAGAGGGCTGAAAATCTATGGGTTTATATTCCGTCACAGTTTTTAAATAGGTTTCGGGGTTTCGTTCAAAACAAGACAACCGTCTCGTGTATTGCACTCCCGCAATCCTGGTATCTTATAAAAACTTCCACGCTTCCACATCAAAAACGCCTCTTGGTGTAATTCGGATCTGCGGAATAACCGGCAAAGCCATAAAGGACAGCGTAATAAACGGATCATGACCGTCTTTCACACCCATTTCATGAGCTTTATGGATCATTCGCCCAAGAGTCTCATTGTCTTTCTCAAAACCATTATCACTCATCAGTCCCATTACAGGAAGGGCAAGAGTGTCAAATACTTTATGATTCTCTACGATCGTATAGCCTCCCTGAGTACGCATCAGTTCCCGCACAGCAAGCTCCATGTCCTCATCATTATCTCCGATCACAATAATATTATGGGAATCATGGGATACACTGGACGCAATTGCTCCACCACGGATACCAAAACCTCCGATCACGCCACAGCCGATTTTCCCCGTCATCTTATGACGTTCTACAACTGCAATCTTCTGATAATCGTCATCGGACTGGAATTTGCAGGGACCATCCCCTGCTTTCAGAGTTCCCTTTCTGGTAGTAATCTGTCCTTCTTCTGCCAGAATCACCGGAAAGATTCCATCTGCAGACTCCAGCTGAAACGCCTCTCTGGAAAATTCAGCCACATGCACTGTATTTTTCAATTCAGGGGCACACGGTTTTATAACAATCTTTGCATTTTTATCCACCAATTGCCCCTTAAAGTACACGTCTTCTATGGTCACACTGACAAGATCCGAAAGAACCAAAAGATCTGCCTGCCTGCCGGGTGCCACTGCACCTTTGTCTTTCAGCCCATAACAGTCCGCCGCATTGATGGTTGCCATCTTAATGGCAGAAATCGGATTCATGCCAAGACGGATAGCTTTTCGCACGTTATGGTCAATATGCCCTTCCCGCTGGATATCCTCAATATGCTTGTCATCTGTGCAGAAGCAGAATCCGTCACCATTCATATGTCTCTGCACCAGACCGCCAACAAGCGCCTCCAGATTTCGGGCAGCGCTGCCTTCCCTTACAAGAATGGTAAGACCGTTCCGCCGTTCTCGCATGGCATAATCAAAGAAGCTGCACTCATGGTCTGTAGCAATCCCTGCCATAGCATATGCCTGAAGATCTCCCTCTTCCAGAAACGGAGCGTGGCCATCACGGATTCTGCCCTCAAACAGTTCTAGCTTGTCATGCATGCTTTTCTCGCCCTGTACCACAGAAATGCTGTCCATTACTTCTCCAAGTCCAAGAATCCGGCTGTTATGAAGGTAAGGAACCATATCTTCAGCAGTAAGAGTGCATCCATTATCATCAATGGCAGTAGCAGGAACACAGGATGGCATCATCACATATACATTTGCTTTCACATCTTCGGTTTGATCCAGAATATAATCAATTCCTGCCAAACCGGACACATTGGCTGATTCATGGGGATCCACGATAAAAGTAGTGGTTCCGTGCCTGGAGGCAGCTGTTACCAGTTCAGCCGGTGTAACCAGTGTAGATTCCAGATGAAGATGGCTGTCAATAAATCCCGGACATACATATCTGCCGGCCAGATCACGTTCTTCTTTCCCATGGAAGCTTCCAATTCCTGCTATAATCCCATCCTGTATGGCAATGTCTCCGCGGATGATCTCTTCCGTAAAAACATTCACAATCCTCGCATCCTTCAATACCAGGTCTGCCTTTTCCAAACCTCTTGCAATTCTGGAATACTGCTGATATTTTTCCAAATTCATATATATCCTCCTTTCATTTATCAAATAATATTTATTGTACGCAAAAATATTTTGATTATTATTTATGATAGTAACACTTGTACAGTGAAATTTCAATGTAAATTTCAAAACATCCAGAAAAGACAAAAAAACACCAGAGATGATTTTTACTTTTAAATCACCTCCGGTGTTTCCATCAATTCTGCAGCATTGTTTTCATTTCCGACAGGATAGCCTTATCTCCATAATTTTCCCGGAATTTCACTTGCCATAATTATTTATCGTCTCCTGTAAGACGCAGAATATCCCTGATCTCATCCACATTCATATCGAGAATAACCGCCAGCTCATCAATGGTAAAACGGTTCTCCCCGTCATCGTCCGTCAGATCCTTCACTGCCGATTCCAGTTTCTCCACCTTCGTTACCAGACAATCATCCTGGAATTTCTGCTGTGTCTGCTCCTCAATGGCAGCGATGATTCCCTTGCGAAGCTGAAGACGTAGCCAAGCATCATCTTTACGTTCTGTCTCCGGGTCGGAAAGAGCCGTGAGCAGCACCACATTCGCCTCCTGAATCAAATCTGCAAGTTGAATCTCTGTACAGTTCATATCTGCGGCCATATTTGCCGCTACCGGCAGATAAATGCTGGTAAGAGCTGCCTCTGCAATGGCATCCCCATCTGCCAGATTCTCAAACAGTGTGTGAAGCATCTCCGGACTTACTTCCTTACCGTTGCTTACCTCTGCCAGGTAATCCTTCAGATATGCTTCTTCCTCTGAAGTAAGCGGGGTGCTGGTTCCTTTTGACTCCGGTTCCGTCTCACCCACTTCCTCTGTCTCCACCGGGGCAGTGTCTCCCTCTATCATAATTCCCTGCAGTTTCAGATACTGCAGTACCTTTAACATCTGACTGGTCTCAAGATCAGTACTTGCAAAATGCTCCCGAATCTGCTCATGCGTCAGCATATTTCCATTCTGCTTTCCAAGCTCACAAATATTCCTTAATTTCTCCTGAAACTGAATAACGTCCATATTATTCCTCCATGCTTCTTCGTTGTGTAAACTATAACAAATCCGTCCTGTAAAATCAAGGCATTACTGTTCACTCCGTTCACAGTAGCGCGCTTCGCGATGCACAGAAAGACGAACCTTCTTGTGACAAGCACAAGAAGTAGCGTTTGCTGCGCAAACTTAACTCTCGGGTTTTCTGTGAACTTTGTTCACAAAAAACACCTCACGGAACGTTACCAGTGAACAGCAACAAACAAATTAAAAAAATGACCCAGATCTAATTTTCATCTCGAAAATCCGATCCAGATCATTCCTCATTTCCTGCGGATGACAGGACTTGAACCTGCACGTCGTAAACACCAGAACCTAAATCTGGCGCGTCTGCCAATTCCGCCACATCCGCATATATATTATTTAAAAAACCGGAATGCCCTAATCATAAGGCTTCCGGTTCTCATTCGCAAGTGAAGCATCGGGGATTCGAACCCCGGACAACTTGATTAAAAGTCAAGTGATTCGGAAGCCTATAGTAGGCGTAAATACTGGTTTTTTTTGACGTCTCTGAGACACATTTGAGACATCTTGATTTTATGATACTAACACAAAGATGATACAATATCAAGTATTTTACAAAAAATGTCCTTGCTTCTATTATGGTAAGGACATTTTTATGGTAGAAATTCTCTCATTTCTATGTGCATCTATCCAAAAAAGAAAAGCCTTTACTCTCCTGAGGGGCAACTCGCGGGATTGTAAGGACTTTTTCTTATTTGAGGGATATATTTAATGTACCAGATTCTTTCCCATCTGTCACGCACTATCGTGCGAGATAGTACGACAGCATTCGACATCACAGGTTCTTTACAAGGACTGTGAAGCCTGCTGCCTTCAGCTTCTTCACCACCTTGTTGGCAGCCTTCTTTGTTCTGTAGGTGCCGACCTGAACACGGTATGGGACGGAGCCGGATACTTTGCGGATACTTGCTGAAAATCCTTTTTTCTTAAGCACTTTCACCATCACATCTGCATTTTCTTTTGTCCCATAGGCTCCTGCCTGGATGTAATACTTTGCTTTTGGTTGCGCCGGCGCAATTGTGATTGTTTTTCCCAGGATGCCCTCTGCGATCAGCTTTCCGTGAGCGTCCATACCAAGTTTTTTCGCTTTGGCATAATCGTCTGCAGAATCACAGAAGAAAGATTCTACCAGGACGGCTTTTGCCTTGGTCTTTCTGGTCCAGTACAAACCCGGACGTTCTTCGGCTCCTCTGTTATGCCAGACAGTGCCAAGCTTCGCGCTGATCCGCTGGGCTTCCGGAAGTCCGTTTGCATTATAGCAGTATGTTTCGCAGCCATAGGCAGAACCATTAAAGGCATTCAGATGAAGCTGAACGGACAGATCATAGTTCTGTTTATGCTCTTCTTCAATGAAATACTTGATTTCATCATTCAGGGAATGCAGCTGACCTTCCGGAGCAATACACAAGGTTGCCTCATGTCCTGCTACCTTAAGCCATTTGCACACATAGGGCGCCAGTTCTTTGTTGTATTTATATTCATTCACACCACCCTTGCTAGTACCATCTGCAGATGAGATGACGCCACCGCCATAGTTCGCGTGACCTACACAGATAAAATATTTCATGTTGAAATTCTCCTTTCAAAAAGGAGGTCGATCACTCTCCCTCGTCCTTTTTACCATCTTTATTAAGCATGTTGCGTAACAATTCATATAAGCCTGTAGACGCAAGCCCACTGATCATTCCTCCCAAGATCACCTCTGCATTAATTCCAGACTGAAGGTTAATCAGTATGGCAATAATAGTTCCCATACATAATGCGGAAAGCGGTATGTACTTGTTTGGGAATTTATCAAAAGCTGTTTTTAATACGAAACCGACCATAAGGCAAATTCCTAAGATAATAGGGTTAATGTAATCAAATAAAAAGTTAATGTCCATGATTGTTCTCCTTTTTCTCCTCTGGCATAGCCAGGATTTTATTATATAGTTCTGTTGCAACATCATTTCCACCTAGATTATGATATGCACTGTAAACCTTTTTGATTGACTCTTTTGCATATATCGGACAATATTCTCTGTCCGTATATTTGTTATAGTTGTTTACAATACTCTCTCTTAAAAGAGACTGAACGCCTTCTGCAATAGCATTGTTCTTTTTCTGTTCTGCTTTTAATCTGGTAGAAATATTTTTGTAGCCAGCTCCAAGCAATGCTGTGATAATTGCAAAAAGCCATTCAATCCAATGTGTCTGTATGAATTGTAAAACCTCCATGTATATCCTTTCTCCAGCACCCTGCCGGCACAATTTTGTAAAAAAATAAGACCTTATAACGGTCTCGCTCTAATCTCCATTTTATATTCCTCCATTTAGTTTTCTTTGAAATTTTTCATTTTCTCCAGATTATTCACTCTGAGATTAAGTTCTTGCATTGCTTTTACAACATACGCAATCATCTGTAGATTGTTGACGGATTTATAATATGGGTGTCCATCAACCTCTCCGCCTCCATCAACAAGATTAGGGTCGAGCTGTTCGAGTTCGTCTGCTATAAAGCCAATCTTGTATTTCTTATGAGAATCTTTTCGCTCAAAAGAACGAATTTTCATTGATTCTATAACTTTGGTAGCATTTTTTACTTCAGTTTCTCTTAAGTTATCTTTTAGTCGAATATCGGAAAGAGCTGTGCTGCATACCCTTCCGAGACTAAACCATTTCCACGATCCATCAAGTCTGGTTTGAATCCAAATTGATCCGGCGTACGAATCTCCGTGATAAATAAAAGCTCTGTTTCCGGCTACTTTCTCGCCGAGATATATTCCTACCGCAGTATTCGAACCAGAACCGCCCACATTATACCCAACGTAAATGTTTCCAAAATTTCCGTCAACTGCTAGTGGGATTATTCCATTGTTAGCGTTATAAAAGCTGAAGAAATTTTCATCACCTGTACTTGTTGCAGCGCCAAAGTGCCAGTCTACTGATCCTCTATTGGACTGATACTCGTAGGTTGTATTTATTATGTTATTACTCTGAATAAAACCTCCAATGGACATATTGCCAGTGGTGGTTATACCTTTCCCGTTATATGCCCGAATCCAATCGGAATCAGCCATATACCAGCCACCACCATAATCCTCGCTATACCATCCTGTATTACCACGCGATCTAAACCAATTAGATGCATATATGGTATCAGTATTTATATCTGCAGTCGCAGTTATTGTTTTTCCCTGTACTTTGCCAGGAGTGGTAATATCTCCACTGTATAAACTCAGACTACCATACATCGTGATTGTTTTATCGAAAAACTCGAACCCGGCACCACTTTGTATAGATGTTCCGGTTCCCATTTTTCCAAGTTTTATGGATGTTCCGTCAAAGTATAATATTTTCTGGCTGCTATTACCATTGTAAATAGAATAGGATTCATTTGCTGTCATTGTGTTTGCCACAATATCAGATCCGGATATTTTTCCACCTTTCAGCGTAGCTCCTGTAATTGAACCGGATGCTGTAATGTCCTGCGCAAAGATTTCATCTATATCCATCCTGCCGCCGGATATAATTGTTTTTTTACCATCTTTGTTCTTAATCACAAGACTTTCGGTAATCAATTCCGTAACGCGATCAGTCAGAATAAAATTTGTACTGGATTCACCTGACTCAACAAGCCAGGTGAATTTTTCCGCGGTTTGACTGGCTGTGGTTTTTATATTGTTCACCTTTTCATCATTTGTGCCCATATAGGATTCAACTGTACTTTGGAACCGCCCGGCAGTTTGAATGTATTCAGATGTATTTGTCTTGAATTTTTTATACTCTTCCTGAGCCTTATCATAATCTGTTTTAAACTCTGAAAACTTAGAGCTTACACCGCTGGCCGTCTGCTCTACTTCTCCCAGTTTGGAATACATCGTAACGCGACCAGACTGCAGTTCTGTAATTTCGTCCTCGGATATTATAGCGGATATCTTTCCCTGCACTATGGAGAAATTTGTTTCATTTGCCTGAAACCTTTTTAGGATGGCATTCTTGGTAAATATGGATACTTCTTTTTCAAAGCGCACACTGCCTCCCTCCTTTTCTTTTTTGGAAAAATTCATAATAAAAGACACCGCTTGGGTGCCCTTTAGCATGAATTCTTCTTTTCTGCATACAAAATAGTGATATGGTTGGTAAAATTCACGCCTTAAGCACAGATTGTGGATATTTATACTTTCGAAAAAGTGCAGATGCTGTAAGTGTATTTGGTACTCTTAAGGTCATCAATCAAAATAATATTGACGATTATAATATTGGTGAAATTCCAGACTTTCTTAATCCTAACTATGATTATGCTGTCTTGAGCGCCATTACAAATTATATTCCATATATTCCTGTTGGAACATTATGGATATATAGAGATGGAAAAATAAAACTATATCATAATGCCGAAAATACGGATATTTTTGTATTTGGAAGCTATATTATTGACAGGAGCTAAAATACATTAACTTATTGCTATTTATAATGTTTTCCAAGAATTCCATCCAGATGTATCAGTCTTTGTATTTCTGTAAAATATTCTTTCCGTGTTGCCAGGAAATATAATTTGAAAACATCTGTAATCTGTTTTTGCGAGAACCATCATAAAACAATTCGTGATATTTTCTCCTGGTTTGTTATCACTCTCCGATTGATTTTTAGGCCCATTAATATAATATAAGCCAGTTTTCGTAAATGAGTTATAATCAAAGGTAATATCATCAATTGTAGTTACATTTCCTATTAACGACTCACTATTTTATATGCCGCCTTCCTTTTCGCTATAAATGTCTATCCAATCCTTAACAGACAGTGTTTTCCCAAGCCACCTTTTCAGCTGGCCATTTTTTCGCCTATTTGCAAGTTGCCTTATGCCATTAATCGCATAAATGAAGCTTTCACTGTTTCATCTTTAACTGATACATATAACATTGTTGTATCTGGTTTGGCATGACCAGCATAGGCTTGTATCTCCTGCAACGGTATACCTCTGGTTCCTGCATCAGTAAGCAGTGTTCGCCGGAACTTATGCGGATGTGCATGTATTCCGGCTTCTATTCCAAGCTTGCGTAACATTGTTTGAATCGCTTCCCTTTGCAGTCGGCTATAAGGTTTCCGATCTACAACAAATAAAGCTGGATTGTCATCTGTTCGGCTTGCCAGGTATTTCTTCAAATGATATATGCACCCCTCCGTAAGATACACTTTGCGCTCTTTCTTTCCCTTCTGTCCATATATCACAATTTCACGGTTAGGAAAATCAACATCTTCGCGATTGATTGATACTACCTCTCCAATACGCCCAGCAGTACTGTAAAGTAGCTCCATGATGGCTACGTCTCGTTCTGTCTTGGCTATATCTTTAAGATGTTCCCTTTCTTCTGCGGTATATGGTTTCTTAAGCTTCTGAGGTACTTTCACCCTTCGCAGTCTCCTGGAAGGATCCCGATTGATGTAGCCTTCATCTGTAGCCCATGTGAAGAAACTGCTTATATAGTGCCTAAGAGTCTCCAAATATGACAAAGAAATCTTTCTTTGTTCCTGGTACATGGCTAGATAATATCTCAAATCGTTAGTCGTTATCTCATGGATTTTCTTATTCAGTCCTATAAACAACATTGAAATACACCGTTTGTAAGCAATCAGAGTAGATTCCGCACAATTTTCTAAGCGCTTACTGGCTATGTACATTTTCAGAATTCTTTCCCAATGCCGCTCTGATGTTACTAATTGTGTACATTCCTCTTTTACTTCCAATCCATGTAGATTAATTGCTAATACGTTTTCCAGTTTCTGTAGTTGTTCATCTGTTAAGCTGTCCTGCATAGCTGCTACTACATTTTTAATAAAATTTTCTGTCATAAAAGTATCACCTCCTTACCACAAGTATAATCGGTATCATGGTAAGGAAGCTACTTTTTCCCATAATCTCCAGCAAACAAAATAGTGAGACACCAAGGTACGAAAATGCTAATTATAGAGGTTTTAGTGATATTATAACCGCGCTCAATGCGGAAAAGGATTCTTTTTCAACTGCCGCAAGCTATATTTTTACTGCAAATTTAGCTGGAGGTGCACCACATTTAATTGTATTCGGAATAGATGATACTGGATACGGAGCTGGTCTTTATGTAAATTATGTAGGAAAAATAAGTTTTTTCAAAATCGAAAAAGGAAGCTTCTACAATTTTAAAATGTAATAATTGTACAAGGTTATTTAAAAACACTAATAAAAATAGGATTGGAATATATATCGCATTCAAAAATTATAGCTTTTCCATCCTTATCAATTTGAATTTTTGCATCATTTCCCTCTTCATAAATTTTTTTAATTGATGCAGAATTAAATACTCCACCAGTTTGTCCGAGTTTTATAAGATAGAGTCCAGCTCTATTAATGCATAATGCGCCCGTATCTGAAACGATTGGTGCAATACGATATTGAGAACGATTATTTTCGGTTTTTATATGTTCAGCCTTACTAATGTATTTTTTTGTCTCACTATTTAATTTGTTGAGTGCCGCTAGAAGTGTCATCTGTCCGGCATCCAAAGCATAATTTTTTGATGTAATTTTATTCAGAATCGCATCTGCCAGTTTATCGTAGTCAATCAGCTGTGGTTCTCCTGCGCCAACAAGGAGCAGCTGATCTGAGGTTTCTGGGGCTGTTTTGGTTGAAAGTGCATTTATTGCTTGATCTGCCATATTAGTTTTCCCTCCATATTGTTATTTGTTTTCCGGATCTTGTGGTAAGATATTTTCCGGATTTGGTTGTAAGGTTATATGTGTCGTAGGTTGTGAATCTGCCGGCGCAGGCGCCGCCGAATTCGTAATCTTTGTTCTGAACTGTAATTTGATAGCCATATCCCAGATAGTATTCTCCTGATTCAGTCTTTCGCCTCCAGGTAAACCATTTGTCCGGATAGTTCTTTGTTACATCCTTTCCCTTTTGGTAGATTGTCGCGTACAATGTCGTGGTGTCATTTCCGTTGTCCAAGTACCGAATGTTATACAGAAGCGTTCCGTCTGTTACACCTTGAAGTTCCGAATTTGTTTCCTTCAAAGATGCCTCAAAGCCTTTTACACTTGATTCTATCTTCGTTACTTTCTGCTGAGTTGTTGCAATGGCTTCCTTAGCCTGGTCTGCGGTCTTCTGGGCGGCGGCTATATCACTACTCAGACCTTCTGCATCTGCCAGAACAATAACTGTCTGGCTGTCCAGCTCCTGTGTACTGCTGCCTGCGGCGTATAATGTAGCGCGAATTGCTTTAATGTCAGAACTTGAAGGTGTATAAACCTTCTGCAATTCATCAGCAGTCGGCTGATATTTTACGGTATAATTTATTCCATCTGTGGACTCTTCCACTTTGTACCGCCCTGTATAGCTGTGTACTGTACCATTATCCAACTCCAGCGCGGAAAAAGTCACACTTGCTGGAATCAATGTTTTTCCATCTTTTTGCTTACGGATAGCAAGAACAGACGCCCGCAGATTGTAGTTAATACCAATCTTTCCGTCTTTCGCTTTGCTGATGGAAAATCTCTTTTTGATGCGTGAGCCACCGCATATTGCAGTAAGGTAAGCACCGGATCGGGTAGTCAGTCGCAAACCTGACCGGGTAGTTAAATATCTTTCACCGGAGCCATACACTGCTTCTATATCAACATATCCATCATCCGTGGACATTGATTTTACATAATATGTTCTAAGCTTCGCATTCCAGTTACCGGAAACTCCTTCTGATACCGTCACTTCAAAAACCGCATCATATGATACATCCGTATCTCCTAAATACACCGTCATCCTTGTATAGCAATCGCTGTAATCTCCCCCGGATCCATCCGTGTTGGTATGAACCACATGGGAATCATTATCCAGGGAAGCTCCAAGAGCATCCAGAGTAGAGATACCTGATAATACTGAAAGCGCCTGCTGTGCAGTATCCGCTGCTGCAGATGCAGTACTGTTTGCAGCCGCTGCTGTCTTTTTGGCTTCTGAGGCGCTCTGTTCAATAACTGTAATATTCTGATCCAGCCTGGTATACATCTGGTTCAAAGATTGTCCGTATTCATCCATCCAGATCCGGCTGCTCTTAATAGTTGAATCACTTCCATTAATTGCCGATACCACAGACGGAATATCAAGCTTTGTGCCGGCAATGGCTGCATCATCGGATACCATTTTATTTACGATCAAACCGTCAGCAATGGCTTTTTCCTTGATTCCGGTTGAATCAATAAGTACACCAGTACCAGTCTCATCAAATAAAGAAAATGTAAAATTCTTCCTGGCATCCTGACCAATCTGAATACGAACATTTCCGTTTTTGTCACTCCACTGCGCTGTGGGACCTTTGATCAGAAGTCCTCCATCTGGATCCATTATGGTGAATTTGCTTGTAAGGATTGTTCCAGCCTGTAAATCTCCCACAGAAACATATTGAATTACTGCATTTTTAATTAAAGCTTCTTCCAATACTGCATTCTGTGATGTGAGGTGAATATTCTGTAGTTCTCCGATACCGGCAGCTCCGGAAAGAAGATTCTTGATGTTTCCGTATAATACATCCAGGTTCTTTACTTTTTCCTGTTCCACTTCCAGCTTTTTTATTGTTGCATATTTTAAATCAGCGTCTTCCGCTTTAATGTAGTTGGTTTCAATTTGTCCAACAGATACTTTTAACTCAGACAGATCTCCATTCAGAGCATTATATAGTCTCTGAAGATTTCCAACCGCACCACTTCCGGATACACCCTCTTCAAAATGCAAAATATCCGATACATTGATCGTTCCTGTGTATCGTCCATCATCACTGATCACAGTATTTATAATATCCTCTGCCGCCTGTTGCTTTTCCCTTGACTCTTCAAATGAGGGAAATTTATTCGCCAATTCACATGTATCTTTTGTATGATCCTGTGGATACTGCGTAATCTTGATAATACGCTGTTTTTCACGAATTCCAGTAGCAGCATCAATCAGTGTGATTGTATCGCCCAGGGAAAATGAAAAATCTTTATATCCAGCTTTCTGCTTTGCAAAATCAATGATTTCTGCGCCAAATGATACAATCGGTTTTGACAAATCTTGCAGTTTCGCTTCAGCATCTTCTTTTAAAGCAGTGGCATCTGTATAGGATTCATCTTTCCAGATGTATGTCTTTATTTTTTTCGTGTACTGATAATTTTCCAGATAATTTTTCCCATCGTTTACGCTTTCGATTGTGAGTCCATTCTGTCCGATTGGGATGATTCTGGTATAGTAATCATAAGTACTGCCTCTCCTCTGCAAGCGTCTAAGGTTAAGACCTGTAAGGAAAAAGGTTCCCTTGTCCTGACCTATCTGCTCATAAAAAGAAACTTTCTTATTCTTGGTATCATAACTGACATCGCACATAAATGCCGTGCATAGTTTCTGAATAACACCCAGTGTGTTTGTCTGTAATATTCCGGCATTTCTCTTTTTAGTAACTGTACATTCGCCCACCGTCCATCCGGATCCGGCGAGTGCCAACTTTGCCGCGTCTTCAATTGTGGAATCAGTTATGCTAAATGAGCTCCATGGCTTGGCTTCCAGTTCTTCCAAATTCAAAGCTGCCACAAACTGCAAGAATCCATCTGTACTTACGCTTTTTTCTTTTATTACGTATTCATCATCCTGGTCCTCAATATAATACTCTTCACAAATCTCATGATACCTAGCCAGGTATGTAAAAGAGAGTGTCTTCTCGCCGGTGGCGGCGTCACTCTCAATCATCAGATCTTTATATTTAAAAATATGCCCTATGGCATTGTGGTTCGTATCGTAGATCTTAAGCATAGGGCCTCCTTCTTTTAATCTTCAGAAATCATAAAAATAAACGGTTCCAGCTCTGCGCTGGTCAGATCCAGCCCTTCAAATAATGATAATGGCACTTTTTTAGGCTCAAAATCTGTTTCCTGGATTGCCAGCTCATTAAGTTTTCTTTGATACTCCTCCATACTTTTATCTGGACGGAGACTTATGCTTATATCCTGCACAGGTCGTTTTTCTGCCTCTGCAGCTTTTTGCTCTTCCTCCCAGGCCTTCCGTTCTGCGGCTGTGTCTCTGTACTCTTCAATGATTGATTTCTTCGTTTCCTCATATGGCTGCAATGCCTGAACAATTGCTGCTTTATTTTTATTAATTGAAAAAGCAAGCTGAATTTTTCCGGAAAGAATTTTCTTCCCTGATTCTTCAAATTTCTTTTGTTCCATATTCTGGAACTGCATAATCCCATTGTATGCTAATATCATTTCCTGATTTGTCACTTTCAAAAATCCTCCTTAACACACATATTTCTTTGAAAAATTTATGTTTTTTCAACATTCCTGGTGATTTTCCGCAATTACATAAATCTTGGACGGTATTTCACCGTGATATCCATCCAGGTATTATCCAATGTGATTCTGTTCGTTCCCGGCATAAGCACCGGCAGGCTCCAGATGTCTACATCAGCGGATTTATTTACTCCTGCCTCTGTGATTTTTCCGGTTTCACCATCCAGGATAACGGTTTTATCCTTTGTTGTATTCCTGATTGTAACCGGCAGGCTCTCCCCTGTATCCGGATTACGATTAATTCCCTTAACCGTGAATGCTGACGCACCTGCAGCACGCGGAGTAATTTCCACTATGCAGGGCGTCCAGATATTTCCAGGGTTTGTTATTGCTATTTCCAACATTCCGGATGCAGACTGTGAATATGGAGAGCCATCCGGTTTTTCAGCGTATTCATAGCACGAAAAATCAACCGTAATCTTGCTCAGTCTATTGGATGTTACCCGCAGCTTTCCAAGTGGGTTTTCAGCAAAATCATGTTTTACCATATATCCGCAAAATTTATGGTCGAACTTATCCAGTTCCAGGATGACCGACTCGGACATCATCTTGGAAAGCAAGGTGCTGCAGTTCTGCAGGATTTCATTCCGATCCGCGCCATATACCAGGAAAGTGATCTGTATTGTTTTGAACCCGATGGAACTGTTGACGAAAAATGGCAGTGGGCTGCCCCTCTGCCATTCGCTTTCATTTTCGATATTCGAAAAAGCCGGAGTCACATTCCACTGCCTGGCCTGTGCCCCGGATATATCCCAGCCATTTATTTTCATCTCAGCCGCCCCCTTGTATGCCTTGTAGCTGCCATTTCATTCTTGATATTTATGTCTTCCCGGATTTCTCCGACCAATTTGTCTTTATCCATGAATACCTTTAAGTTCTTCATGGTGCTTATCATGCTCTCCGTCATGGATTCCATGGTTCTCATCATAGAATCCATTTTGCTCAAAATATCGGCATTATCTGCCTGTGAACTTCCAGCCCGCTTCATCTGCCGTTCAGACTGCTGCCTGATCAGCCTGTTAAGCTTTTCAATTCCGGCATTCCCTACATCCAGAGATCTGTCTGCCAGGAACTGGTCCGGGTTTGTGGCAAAATTATAAAGGTTTTCTGCTCCCTGTGGATTGATCACTTTATCACCGGTAAGCATATTCTGCATGATCGCTCCATCCGATTTACGAAGGACATACTCCTGTGCGTTATTTTCAAAGAGCCATGCCAGCTGATCTTCCAGGATATTCTCTGTTCCGGTTCGAAGTCCCCGCTTTTTCATTGCCGCCAGTATAGCTTTCTTCTGCTTAGATGACGGCTTTGCATCCACTTCCACGCTAAGGGCATCTGCTATCTTCTTTACAGTGGAATCATTCACACTCCTGCCGTATTTTTTTACAATATACTGCCACAAATCTGAATGTTTCTTTTTCTCTGCATCCGACACAGATTTCTTATGCGCCTTGCTCGCATTTATCAGCTTCTGTACTTCTGCAATCTCTGCCGGTTTCTCAGCTGCGCCCACAGTCACTTTATCCAGTTCTTTCTTTTGCGCCGGCGCAATTCCTGTCTTGGATATATTTCCAGAAGTGCCGGATCCGGAAGAAGCTGAGCTGGAAGCAGTTGCTCCACTTGTTCCGGAAGAAGCTGACACATTTTTTCCAGCCGGCGATACATTTACATCAAGCAATGTCCCGCCGGTTCCTGCTTTCTGAATTCCGGCGATCAGACTCCCTACAATGTTCTCACCAATCTGGCCAGCCTGTTCCACCAGAGACTTCAGACCGGTAGATAAGCCCTCATTCAGCTTTGCAACCGCGGAAGCATTTTCAGCCGCCAGATCATCCAGCTGTTTCTTATAATCTTTCCTGGTGTCACTTATCTGCTGATCAATAGCATCCCGCGTAGCCTGTGTATCTTTTTTTGCCTGCCTGTCTGCTATCTCCTGCTTTTCTTCCCAAAGCTTGTTAAATTCATCCAGCTGCTCTGCAGTCATCTGATTCAGGCTGTAAATATTGGCGGCTGCTTCTGGTCCTGCATCTTTCAATTCCTGCAGCAGCCCCTCTGAAAGTCCCTTTCCGCTTAGTTCCTGCAACTGGGTTTCCCACAGTTTCAGTCCCTCAACCTGTGTATTCATATTGTAAATCAGACGATCTGCAGTATATCCGGAAGCATCCCAGGCATCATAGTTATTCATGGAGGAAAGGATGTCTTTCTTCCGATCAGCTATGGCACTGTCCCTTTTTTCTTCCAGATCCTGTATGGTCTCATTTAGTTCTTTTTCAAGCTTTTCCCGCTTATCATTGTAATCTTCATCAAGCTGCAGCTTTTCTTTTTCGTAATCTTCTTTGGCTTCCAGGTACTTTTTATCTGCTTCTATGCGCTCATCCGTACCGGCTGTGAACTGTTTTCTGGCAATATCCCAATATTCCATCTCTGCCCTAGCGGACATGGAATAATAGGTCTGGTAGGTCTCCAAAAGGGATTTCTGTACTGAAGCCTGGGTCTTTGCAGCTTCCTCTCTGGCTTTGGCTACCTCTTCCTGCTTCTCCTGCTTTTCCTCGTAAATCTGAGTGTCCAGTTCCTGGATCTTTTGTGTTGCTTCATACCAGGCATCAGTTCCGCTCTTTAAATTCTTTCGAACGGTGGTCCAGTAATTTTTCTCCTGGGCTAAAGAAGCAGCATGTAATGTCTTGTACTTTTCCAGCCGTTTTTCAGCAGCACTGAGAACCTCAGAATTATAAGTTTCTGCATCCTTAGTAGTTTTCTTTTGATTATCTCCGGATCCGGTAACTTTTTCTTTGGATACACCAAAATTGTTCTTTATGCTGCTCAGTGCCTTGCTGATCGTGGAACTGCTGTTAAGCTTATTAAGCTGAGCGGTTGCCTGTTTATAGGCTGTGGATCCTTTCACAGCTGTATCGCGTATCTGTTGCCAATACCATTTTTCGTTATCAATAGAAACCTCATGGCTCTTATTGTACTTGGAAATCCAACTGGTTGCGTTTTTCAATACCGAATTAGAAAGTTTTACTGAAGCTGTAACTGCTACTTTTGCGTTCCCAGAAATACCTTTAGCAACACCAGCTGGGATCATCTTTCCTACTTCATCTTGAAATTTTTTAGAAGGTGAATGAATCTGCAATGCACTTTTAAAGGCATTAAGCGCAGAAATGGCAACGGCACTAGAAGCACTGATTACCCTTGACCTGCCAGCTTCAATACCACTTGCCACACCTGCGGCAGCATTATAACCAGCCGTGTAAAAGCTATTCTGATAAATCCGAACTGCTGAAGCCGCCTGGTTTGCCATCGCTCCAGCTTCACTGATCGCACCACCTTTTCCAGATGCTATTCCAGCCTGATATTGTTTCGCGGATTCAGCTCCGGCTTGCTCAAATTCGCTTTTCTTTTCCTCGGCTGCTTTTGCCCCTGCAGAAGCTCCTTCTCCACTAGCCTGCTCAATTCCAGATTGTTGATCTTTGATTGAATTCTGCATTCCTTCACCAGCAGCAGTTCCTACCTCTTCTCCAGCAGACTGTGCATCTGCTGCCTGCTGCTGGATCAGTGCCAGAAGCTCCTGCATAGCGGATACTGCCTGCGTACCACCGGCATTAATTCCTGCCTGGATTTCTTCCGGGATCTGGATACCGGCTTTATTGGCGATTTCTGCCACGCCCTGGATTGTTCCTTCAATAGTCCCGTTCAGCTGATCTATTGCCTGCTGAGGGGTTATCTCACCGCTTGCAATTCCCTCTGCAAGTCCCTCTGGGATCTGTACACCACATTCCTGTGCCATCTGTACGGTCTGCATGAGGGATTCCTGGGTGGCTGCTGGAAGCTCAGCCCAGCCTTCCACCGCCGAAGCAACGGCATTGTCAATGGACTCGCGCAGATCAGAAAAATCATAATCTGTGGATCCAAGCTCTCCCACTGCCAACTCATAAGCGGTCTTGTTTGCCGCCATCACCGTTGCTGTATCCTCAGAAATGTCCATGGCATCAGTCCACTTCTTGGAGATACCTTTCAGCTGTTCAACACCGTATTCTCCCTGGTTGTCCAAGGTCCATACCATATGCTGGAGCATATTAGCTGCATCAGTTCCTTGCTCCTGGATTGCCTGGATAAACTCTGCGGAAAAGATCGCTTGCCCGCTCTCATCTGTGGCTTCTTTAAGACGCTGGAGATTCTGCTGATAGTTCTGGATTCCATCAACCCAGGACTGCAGGTTTTCGTTCATCTGCTCTGTGGTGATATCATCCCCACCATCGAATTTATCTGCAAAACTGATTTTATCCTGCAAATCAGCTTTGATAGAATCCATGGTGGAATTGTATTCGTCCAGGATCTGACGCATGGCAGTCTTAGCAGCGTCCGCAGCTTCCTGGGAGCGTTCCATGGTTTTGTTAAAACCTTCCAGAGCTGTGCCAGCTCCTACTGCCGCCAATCCGGTTGCTTGGATTGCATCAGCATTATCTTCTTGCGCCTTTGTATTGTCTTGTGTTGCATCAGTATCATCTTTTTTAGCTTTGGTTAGATTTCCTGCGCTTTCAGCATACTCTTCTTTTGTTTTTTCATTTTCATCCAGGATCTGATTCTGTGTATCAATAACACCGTTAAGCTCGTCTTCCTGATCCTGCAGCTCTCCAACACTGGTTGCTAGAATTCCTGTAGCATCTCCACACTGAGATACCTGACCGGTCAATACAGCAAAACGATTTCCCATCTGACTATCACTAATAGCTTTTTCTGCCATCTGATACTCTTCTAGGGTAATAGTTCCATCATCCAATGCCTTTTGGTACAGTTCTAAAGCTTTTGTTGTATAATCAAGTTGTTTGCTAAAATCAACTTCCTGTAATGCTGCGGCATTTAAGCTGTTTTGTTCATATTGATTATTAACTTCATTAATAAGATCCAGTTCATCCTGTAAAAGTTTCTTTCTATTACTAATTGATTCCTTTTGCGCTTCTGCCTGATCTTTTACTTTTTGAGCCTCCAAGGACTGATCTACCAAATCCTGGGTAGCTTTAATCAGGGCTTGCTGAACAGCTACATCCTGATAGTTTTTTACCAGTTTTTCCAGTTCTTCATTTGTAACATTCAGCTTATCATTTTCAGAATCATAAGCACCAGCCAGTTCTGGAATAGACTGTGACAGTTTGTCCACGATGGATGCCATTTCCTGTTTCTGGACAGCTGTTCTATCTTCAACATTATTTAACTCTTCCAGTCTGTCAGCCAGAGCGCCTACATTTTCCACGGAATTCAGGGTTCCGGTAAACTGATCGTCAATCGCCTGTACATTATCGGCAACTTTCTGGGAGGATTGTACAACTTGATCGTACATTTCTTCCATTGCATCTTTTTGAGGTGTAATCACGTCTGTTAAGCCAGATACAATATCCGTAAGCAGTTCCACACCATCCTGCAAAGGACCTGAAATGTAATCATACGCCGCAATTCCCAGTCCCTCAGTAGCAGAACTAAGCTCTGTCAATTTACCCTGCAGATTATCCTGCATGGTATCTGCCATATCTGAAGCAGCACCAGAACAATTTCTCAGACTTTCTTCATAGCCAGCTACCTGATCAGCGCCAGTATTAAGGAGCATGTTCAAGCCCTTAATGGAATCAGATGTAAAGGTTGACATAAGAGCCGCCTGCTTCTGTGCATCTCCCATTCCATCTGTAGCACCCTCAACATCTTTCAGGATATCCGTCATGTCACGGAAATTTCCAGCAGAATCCATGACAGCTACAGAAGTATCACCGACTGCAATCTTTCCATCTTTCATCTTGCTGGTCATGTCACGCATTACGGCTGCAAGGGCTGTACCAGCTTCACTTCCTCTAAGACCATTGTTGGCCAAAGATTCCAGCATAGAGGTTGTAGTCTCTATATCCTGTCCTGCGGCATTCATATTGGCGCCACAGTTCTTGTATGCCTCGCCCAGCTCGGCCGCTGTGGTGGAGCTATTCGCCTGCGCATAAGCCATCATATCCGCTATATGCATGGCGCTTTCAGCTTCAAGTTCAAATGAACTAATATTATCCGTAACAACCTGGGATGCATCTGCAAGATCCATTCCGGAAGCGGCGGCCAGCTGCAATACGCCATCGATTCCGGAAAGGGTCTGGCTTACGGACCAGCCCGCCAGGGACATATTTGTCATTGCACTGGCGGCTTCTGTAGCAGAGAATTTTGTGCTGCTTCCGAGGCTCTTCGCCTTATCCTCCAGAGCTTCCAGTTCCGATCCAGTAGCTCCTGAGATAGCCTCCACTTCGCTCATTCCAGCTTCGAAAGAACTTCCTACCTCTACTACATATTCGGCGGCTTCAACCGCCTTATCTTTTAAAGTGCCAAGTGCATCAGCAGCAACAGAAACACCTTTCATTACAACCGCACTGGCAATTTTTTCACCAAGCCCGGTAAATACTTCCCCGGCTTCTCCTGCATTTGAATTCAAATCATCAACTTCAGTGTTTGCCTGTTTTACGGATTTTCCGAATTCATCAATGCTGGTAGCACATCCATCTGCTGAGTTTTTGGCTTCCTCGAGATACTTTCCATTCTCTTCAAGTGCCTTACTGTTTTTGCGCACATCAGCCTCAGCCTGAATTACTTTCTTATTCCAGTCCGTTACACGACCCTGCGCATTCAACATGTTTGTTGTCTGCTTTGTAAGAGCATTATTCAGCTCTTCAATTGCTTTTTCCTGTTTTTTATAAGAATCGGAGCCTTCCTCGCCCTGCTCCTTCATTTTGTCCAGGGATTTCTGTGCAGTATCAAGCTTTTCCTTAAGCGTTTCTACTGCCTTTGCCTGCTCCTCATATTGCTTTCTTGCATTTCCAAGTCCCGTATTTGCTGCATTTAGTTTCTGCTTAAAAGAGTCCTGCAGCCGGATTAAGTTTTCCTGCTTAGACTGCAAGGCCTGCATGGAGTTTGCGCTTCCTTCAAATTCCTGCGCAAGGCTTTTGGTTTCTGCCTGCAGCATTTTCGTAACCTTTACAGCATTTGAAAATCCCTGTGTATATTCTTTTTCCCCGCCGAGCGCCAGCGTAATTCCAACTTCTTTTTTTGCCATTTTAACTCCTTTTAAGCATAACAAAAGGAGTGTTCACCTTACATGAACACTCCTATGGTAATGCATCAATTGCTGAATCAATTTCTTTCTTCAGCCCATTCATAATTAAATATTCATCATACATCCTGTAAAATTTCCTGGGCGTCATATCCAGCACTCCGGATTCCGTATAATACAATTTTGTCATTCCGATGTAAACTATGCGGGCAATATTCAGCTTTTCATTTGCCCGCTCTTCTGGTTTGGGTCCTCTTCCTCATCTACCTCTGGCATGGATATTCCATAGGCTTTCAGAAGCGCTTTCATAACTTCATAGTAATTGTCAAGCCCGATCATGTCTCCCACATCTGCTTCTGTCACAGTTGAGTATTCAACGCTTGCCTTCATACGTTTATTTCGCTCTGCTTCGTCATTCAGAAGTATGACCACAATATCGCGCATCAAATGTCCATTTCCTGTGTCATTTGCTACATCCTCAAGCACTTCCATTAATGGTTTATCATACTTTTCTTCAATCTGATCAATCATGTTGAGAGTGAAGAGGAAATGTCTTTCCTCTCCATTCAAAACAATTGCCACTCCTCTTGGTTTAAATATGCCCATGTTTTACTCCTTACTTACCGGTTGAAGAATCGGTAACCCCAAGAATTTTATTCACATATGTTTTTGCTTCCGCAAGTGTTTTAAACTCATTTTCGGCTTTCATATCACCATTCTGCAAAGTGTATAAATTACCTTCCATTGTTGTATGTGTAAATGTTACAGTGTCCTGTTTGGTTGCATTCTCATCATTTGGTTCTTTAAACTGTACTTTTAAATAAACCTTTGCTTTAAATACTGTTTCATGTGCCCGGACAGATTTCCCAACAAATCCAATACCTACATATGGCGGAATATCGTTCGCATTTCTGACCATTCCGTCATCTTCTGTCACTGTATGTCCCAGCAGCCATCCTTCATTCTGCATAGTTGGCTCATTCAGTTCCAGTGAAGCTGTACCACCTGTCGGAGATACGTCTGTTTCTACTACATTATCATCACCATAATCTTTTACATCGCTGGTGTTAATATTAAAGTTTGCATTTGCTGCCGGACCAATTACTCTCGCTTCCGTATACTTTGCTGTTGCTTTGCTTACAGACGCCTCTGTATCTAATTTTGCTGCTACAATGTACTCAAATCCAATTTTAGCCATGTTAATATCCTCCTACTATATGTTTATATGTCTATTAAATACTTCCTGCATTTTCTCTGTACATTCAGTCTCTGATCTTTTTGTTGCTCTATCTTCAAATGGGTGAGGTTTCTGATTACCTCCGTTTCCATTCTCCAGATATCCCCACTTTTCTCCGTTTCTTACGCCTTTACTGTCAATTCCAACCGGTCTGACACTAACGTAATGGCCAAACGCATTTTTCTCTGGAGTATCTGGTATCACCGAGCTTGCCAGTTCTCCTGTTGCATATCCGCGGTCTGCCGCGCTGGTTATCTCTTCACGAATGTTCTTTTGAAGGACCTGCGCTCCTTCTGTGAGCATTTCTTCTGATATTGAGTCAACATCTGCAGCATTCTCCAGTGTCTGCAGCAGATCATCCATGGAATCCACCCTGCACTTTGCCATTGCTTCATTGCTCCTTCCTGATGCAAAATGTAATGGTACAAGTTGTATAACCAGTATCCCCTTCATAGCCAGGAATAGAATTCTTGACTGTGAACCCTGCTGTTTCAAGCGCTGCAATAATCTTTTCCTCGGCTGCCAGGTAATTAACCGGTTTCCTTTTGCTCCCGGATGCAGAACGAGAAAACCATGTGATTTCCAGGTGTTGAATCCATTCACTGTGCGAATCATCCCCATAATCCGCCGGGGTTGTCCGTTCAATCATATATACTGCAAATGTATTCGGTTTTTCCTCCAACGGACACGCCAGCGGCCAGATATTTCCTGCTACCAAGTCCGAAAGTGCATTTTCAATTTTCTGGTTCACATTCATCTTCTCACCCCTATGTGCATATGATTTCTATTTTTGCCTTATCTGCCCTGTAGGTTCTCAAAATATCATATACAGCTCCGTCATATTCCAGCTGTGTAGCATATTCCTTTCTGTTTCCCGATAGGTGCGCAGTCTGTTCCCAGTCTTCCAGTCTCATTTCAAGCACAAGCTTAATCTGAATTCCGGCTTGTAAAGCAGCATAATACTCAGATCTTGTAGCAGATTTTTCAGTTACATAAACTGGATATTCTTCTGTGATGCTTTCCTCCGCAAATCCATCTTTATCCTTCGCATTTTTCACTACCAGAAGCTTTGCTTCTTCATCCATCCTGGTTCACCTCTTTTTTACCGTAATCTCCAGAAAGAGCCATAGAATCTCTCAAGGCGGCATATGCCGCCCTGAATGTTGTTTGATCTTTGTCATATCCATAATGCCCCTTGCAATAAAGTTTTAAAGCCTGCTTACACAGGGGTTCTTCTGGATCAGTTACATATACTCCAACCAAGCTAAGATCTACTACACACGCCTCGGCAAGATCCGTGACGTCCAACTTTGTCACCTGAGATTTTCCCCGAACTGTTCTCATAAGGTCTTGTATCAGATTTTCAGAAAACGTCATTCATAAGCACCTCCAGCAGTTCTTCTTTTTTCATTTTAGAATATCCTGGGATTTCTTTTTCCTTGGCTGCTGCTTTTAGCTGTGCTATTGTGTAAGCACTGTAGTCAACAGTATTTGCCGCCGCTGCTGCCCGGCTTGTTATTCCCCCGCCTGAGTTTTCTGATCTGTATCACTTGCGGCTTCTGTCACGGTATATTTCAACAGAGCATGTGCCTTTGTGGAAGTAACACCACCATCCGCGATAGCATATCCACAATAATCAGTGTTTCTGGCTTTTACATGATCCTCAGTCATTACTGTGAGATCTTTGTTTACGTTTGCCTGATAGCCTACATATGGACTGGACATCAGGACTTCACCGTCCTCCATGGAATCATCCTGTTTTACCATCATTCCAAGCACTCTAAATACACCGGATTCAGATGGATCCGGAATGAAAATCGGTTTTCCATTTTTATCTGTTACATTTGCCAGTTCACTCCAAATAGTGGTGGAATTTGCATAAATTTTAAGCTCATTCGCCCCAACTTTTACCTTTGCTCTCGCATTGGTCAAATCCTGGTATGCAAGCTTTCCCTTCTCATAAGTTGTAATCTGTGGAGTCTTATCTTCCTTTTCCAGAGCTGTAACTACCCCCAAAGGTTCTGGCTTGAACTGATCTCTTGCACTTGGCTTTCCTTTACCATGGGTTACTCCATATCCAAGCCCTGCACCAATTTTTCTTGCCAGTTTCCGCTGAATATAATTAATAAAATCATCAATTGCCATCTCTTTCAGTTTCCAGGAAATGGTTACGCATCTGGATAATTCACAGCCATTCAGTGCGAGCTCCTTCAGTGTATCTTTTCCATCTGCAGTTACGTCTGCCTCTTCGTACCATTCGGCAGCAGTGGATTCATCTCCAATCGGAACATTGTAGTTTCCTTTGACATAGGTTTTCTGAATATCGTTCCAGTACGGATACAGCTCTTCTACCATATCCCAGATACCGTCAGCTACTGTTTTTGGAATAACCACTCCAGTATTTTCAGTTGTATGGGTATATGCATTTGCTTTTTCCATGATCTCTGTTTCTTTTGCAGTAAGAGTTTTCCCCATCATGGTTTTAGCCCATGCCATTTTATAAGCATCAGTACTATGCTGATCATTCTCTAAGCTGCCAGCAGTTTCCTGAACAAAACTCATTTTCGCAGTGGCCTCTCCACCACTTGCAGCAGCCGCTGCTACGGAATCATTCAGATCCTGGACGTTGAATGCACGCTGGTTACCTTCCAGGGCTTTTGCAGTTGCCATTGCTTCTGCAGTCTTGTCCCACTCTTCATCCAGAGCTTTTACCTCTTCCATTTTTGCATTTGCTTCATCCAGTTTTCCTTCATTGATAAGACCGTTAGCCTCTGTGATAAGGTTTTTACGACTTTCTGTGTACTCGTTATAAGTCATCTCTCATTCCTCCTGTTAATCCATTAATTTTCTTTCAGCCAAAGATAATAATTCAGCTCTTGCCCTGGCTATTTTTACAGCTTTTTCTTTCTCTGTGCCATCCCCTGTATCAGCTTCCATCATAGCTTTTACTTTCGCCATCTGCTCAGATGATGGCAAGTGGAAATTTACGGCAGCAACGAAAGGTTGCTTTTCTTCCGGCTCCTGAAACATCACCTTGTCAATTAACCCTCGTTCTTTCGCCTGTTCAGCAGTAAGCCAGGTTTCATTTTCCATCATTTCCAATGCGTCCGACTCGGACATTCCAGTCTTTGCAGTGTATGCTGTGCACAATGCCTGATCGGCAGTTCTAAGAACTTCTGCCATGTGCTCCATATCACTGTGATTTCCCCTGGCTCCTGAAGATACACAATGCACCATCATGAGTGCCGTTGGAGACATTTCACAGTAAGCGGCACATGCCACTATAGAAGCAGCACTGCAAGCCTCCCCCATAATGTATATACGCATATCATGTTTTTCCGCAGCGCTCCTGAGTAAGGTATAAATCTCAGATCCAACATCGATTATTCCGCCTGGGGAATTGATATATACCTCAATCTCATCTCCTGGGACTGCTGCCGATAAAACCTTCATTACGTCTCTCGGACATGTACTGTCTTCGCCAAACCAGTCATAATACCATTTATAGTCATTTGGTATCATTGCTCCTCTGACATCAATTCTATGTTTCAACTTTCTTTTCACCTCCATGCATCTCTATATAAGCAGCTTTTAACAACTGCCCCATTAATCCTGCCATTTCGCGGTAATTTTCACCGTTCATTTTGTTAAGCATACTTTCCAGCATGTCCACCACCTGGGTATCCAGTCTCCTGATTGGCTTATCTCCGCCCTCAATAGGTGCCAGATTCAAGATTGCACGCCATTCATTGGGTGTCATTGCTCCTCGATCCACCATGGACTGAAATGCAAGTTTGGTACTCATGCTTGCACACTGGAGGTTGCTGGACTCATATGTTATGTAATTTCCACAGCCTCTCTCTCTTGGTGAAAAGAGCTTTGTTGTAAGCTCTTTCCCAAGCTGTATTGCAACCGGTTCAATTTCCGCCTCATAATATGCTGTCCACTGATCTTCATTCCAATCTGACTGCACAATATGTTTGTTGGTGTTAAAGAAAGAATAAATCCGGTCTGTGATCCGGTCCGTCTGTGACGCATTCGGAACATAGTCCTTTGCTTCAATCTGTTTTGCGTCGACCTTAGCATCCACACCAGCTGCTCCGAAAGTATCCGTTTCAATAGCAAGATAATTCTTTACAAACTGTTCTACATTGGTTTTTACATCTTCCGGACGCATGGAACTGGTAAATTTCAGCAGCCAGCGGATAATTCCGGAATTTTTAATTGCCTTCACAATTCCCTGGTCTATGTATCCAACACACTCCATTAGCTGAGCCAGCGCCGGTGCCGGATTTTCTCCGAAGATATCATTCCCCTCATAATCCTGGCGTAAGTGGATAATATCCGAATACCGAAAGGTACCTGCTTTTCCATTCTTATAAGTGAATCTCAGAAAAAGCTCCCCTGTATCTCCATATATCGCTTCCACCATTGTTGCCGGAATCGGATACATCTGCTCTGCATATCCATTCTCATCTCGAACGATCAGTGCAAAAGCATTGTTGCTAAGGCATAGCTGATTCGCAAGCTTTTCCTGGAACATCTGCCCTGTCATATAAGGATTCGGGTTACTTAAAAGCATCTTTATACTGGTTTTGGGGTTTACCTTTAACCCTTTTTCGTTTTCCTGTATATGTTTTGCCACAAGTTTTCCGATAGCTTTCACCTTTGGACGAATGCATGCCCGGATGATATCACTGTCATATAATTTTCCATTCCAGGAATAATAATGTTCGCCCCAGGTTATCACCATCTTGTACTGTTCACTTGTATTAGGCTTATCTGCGGTAGGTTCCCTCCCTCGATTTTTGTTTCTGTTCCAAAATGCCATATATACCTCCTGCTTAAATCAAGCTTATATACTCATCAAATTTATCTCTAAGGACTACGTAGCCATCAACCAACGCCATAGTTCCATCAATTCTTTTTCTTGGATCATCTGTTTTTACAGGCTGAATATTTCCATTTATGTCAGTCCTTACCGCCGTATTTGCCAGGCACATTTTGTCAATTGGATTGTTATCGTAAACGACCTTCTTGGCACTCAGATCCGCCTTTAACTCTTTCATGGGCTGAGAAAGAGTTGCAACGCCCTGCCGGATTGGTATCATTGCAGATTTTCCAAAAGCAGCTTCGAACTCTCGCAAAAGTGAATCATCAATATGCCATGGATCATAACCTATCGCCATCATGTAAATATCCTCTTTTTCCTGTATTTCCAGATACCAGTCTAAGATTACCTTCTTATTCACCTTATAGGTATCAACCGTTCTCAGCAGTCCCTGTTCTTTCCACAAGGTGTATGGTGCATTGTCACGTCCTTGTCTTCTTCCGGAGTTTTCATATTCATCCAATACACGCTGTGGAAGCCAGTACATCTGCTTAACATAAATCTTTTCATCACCCTTGCGCATGCAAAGTACCTTCGCTGCATTCAGATCCACACAATCAGCTGCATCAAACCCGCCAATTCCATACCGGAATTTTTTATCCCCAATTCGTTCTTCATTATTGAGATCTTCCCAACGGAGCCATGCAGTTTCCGCAGTCTGTTTAAGATTAAAGTCTTTTACAAGAACTGTTGGTTTGAATGTAGGATCATCTTTTGCTTTCTGCACCATTTGCCGGAGATAATCGTAAGATTTGATCGGACCAAGGCCAGGATTTGCCTTTTCCCAGCATTCTTCTTTATCCCATTCTTCTCTGTCATCAAGTTCATAAATAAACGGAATAAATCTATTATTCTGTATTTTTCCCTCCAGGATTCCTGCTGCATAGTCATACTGTGCGTCAAATATTCCGTTTCTGATAAATCCGTTTGTTGTAATACAAAAAAGCAACGGTTGCCGTCTGGCTCCCATTGCCTGTTTTACCAAATCATAGATATCTCTGTTTTTTATAGCAGCAAGTTCATCAATAACCCCACCATGAACATCAAGTCCATCAAGGCTGTTGGTGTTACTTGCCAATGCTTTTATAAATCCAAAATTCTGTTTAAAATAAAGGTCGCTTGCTCTCTTTTTGATATGCTTGCTTAACAAGGGACTTTGCTGAACCATTTTGTAGCATGCAGTAAATCCAAGAGCTGCCTGATCGCGCATGGTTGCCACATTGTAAATCTGCGGAGCACCTTCCCGATCATTTACTAAAAGATCAATTTCCACAGATGCAGTTTCCGTTGTTTTACCGTTTTTTCGACCTTCAACAATCAAACATTCATTGTACTGGCGAAGGTTATTGTCATCTACAAATCCATATATTGCCTGAAACCTGGCTTTCTGAAATAACTCCAACTTTAAAGGAGCTCCAATCCTGCCAGATGGAATCTTACAAAATCTTTCGATAAAATCCGTGTGACGTTTTGCAATATCATAGTCAAAATGAAATTCCCCTGGAGAGTAATACTGTTCAAGGAGCATGTCTGCAACTCTTTTCATTTTTTCACAGGCTACAATCTTACCATCCAAAAGGCCGGTGAAATACTGCTCAAATTCCGTCATTTACCCACCGCCCGTCAGAAAGTCTATGAGCTCATCACTCTTGGTCTGTCCTCCTGCTTTTTGAAGCATATCGTCTAGCTGTTTCACGTAAGAAAGATAATTTTTTGCCAGGTTATTATAGATTTCAACCTCACTGCACTTTTTAATCCCCTTCTGATTCGCCCCATTCTGGTACTCTTCCGTGTATCCTTTCAGGTTGATAATGTGCTCTAATTCCATCATGGAAACAGCCATAAACGCTGCAGAATTCATAAGCGATTCCGCATTTTTCTTACGCTTCAAATCCAGATCTTTGTAAATTGATTTTATTTTTTTCAGTTCTTTTTTAATCATTGCTTCTTTATTCAAGAGTTCCCCTGTTTCGGCAAAAATCGGGTTATTTTTCTGCAACGTTCTCACCTCCTACTACACCGGTCACGCGATTTCTTCGTGCGTAAAAATTAATCTCCCCTCCCGGTTCGTGTTCCCCTATGCCCTAATCGTTTTTAGGGGGGCCTAGCACCAGATTGCCCTGTGAATCAAAGGTATATTCAACTAAACCTGGAACAGCTGCTGCCCCATGTTCTGCATTATGGCAAGCATGGCAGTCATATTTCAGATTGCCAAAGCCCAGGCTGATGTCTGGATCATTGATGTTCTCTGGAGTAAGATGTATCTTGTGGTGCACAATATATCCAGGCGCTTCATGGCAAGACTCACACATTCCACCATCAATGGATTTTCGGTAAGCTATGTAAGCAGTTCTGCACTTCTGCCACTGTTTTGATTGATAAAATGCTTTTGCAAATTCTCTTGCCATGCTTGTCCTTCCTTTCTGCTGCATAAAAAGAACATCCAGTATTCAACCGGATGTTCTTAGAAAAATATGTATGAGTCGATATCGTACCATTATATCGGCGGCACAACCGAATCTGAACCGGCGGAATCGAACCACCGACACACTGGTTATAAGCCAGCTGCTCTACCACTGAGCTATGTTCCGGGTTTGCAATCCATACGTGCCGCTATACCAATCGCATGGAGGTTTCCAGGTTCTTCCCTGATTCTTTTTATTTACGTCTGCAACATTATTTAAGAAATCTCATTCCTACCCTCGAAGTACACAGACAGTGTTGCGGCACTTGCATCTTCATCACTCATTAAGGAGAGTTTTGATTTTTCAATACAACTGCCAGGCATTTTACCTGGCAATCATACTTACTTAATCTGTGGGGTTTACTTGAACCGAACAGTGTTCTTTATCCACTTGGTTCAGTTTACATTATTACATATTAAATCGTGACATGTGTGACATTCGTGACATTTTTTATTTTTTTCTTAAAAATCTTTCGAATTCTTTTTTCACAGAATTCTCTGTAGCTTTAGGTCCCAGCTTTCGTGCCACCTGCTGCCAGGTCAATCCATCAAACAGCTTCCACTTGATGATTCTTTGCATTCTCATTGGGATCCTATTCATCCACTGCTCCACGTCTCGTTTTATCCTGTTTGCGTTTTCTTTTCTTTCTTCCAGGAGTTTTTCCTCTTCATCCATGAGATTTCTATCTTTCATGGTTTCTCGCGTTCCCTGGATCCGAAAGTTCTGCGGCTGGTAAGGAAATTCAGGATTACTGCCCCGGACAGAATCCTGAGTTACTTCTTTCCTTTTCCTCAACCTTTGAATCTCCACTTCCGTCTCCTTGATCAGTGCACAAGCATCTATGTACTGTTCCAGAATTCTCTTGTCCATTGGTCTCACCTCCCACGATTCTGTCAATTCGTTCAAATTCAATTACCCATACCCATGGATTTGCTTCCCAGCCGTAACGGTTAAGATCATTTTTCTTGACAGTGCCATTCCATAGGCTTTTCCATTCAGCCATTGCCATTTCCGTATCTCCAGCATGAACTGCCATGGAAGAAAGTCCCTCGTTACGAATTTCGGTTATTGTTATATCCTGCAGTGGTTCTAATTTTACGTTTTTGACCACAAGAAAAATGCGTGCTGCTTTTCTTGGCATATGAATTGATGGATGCCATCTTTCAAATGGCTCTTCATATTCTTGAAATGATGCTTTATATCCATAACATCCATATTCTCTTCGATCTGGATGATAGATCCGGTCCGTTTCCTTATCACAGCATCCCTCTTCTGTATCCATACCACAATCCCAGCATGGACACCAACACCAGGTTTCTCTCACCCATAATATATCTCCAGGTTGATATGGTGGACTCAAATTCGTATAGCCATCCACAAATCCCTGAACATCTGGCATATAGCCGCCCCAAATACATTGGAACATCAAATTTCCATTTTGTGTTTCTTCCTCAATTCTGTATGTTTCTTTTGGAACTTTCTTTGCGATTCTCCTGGTACATGTCTTCCTACCGTCCAATATAGCCCGGATCATTTCTGTGTTAAAAAGGATTGGTAGTATTCTGCTCATTTTGTCAATTCTCCTTATACGGTTCAGGAAATGGTTTCCAGGCAATCACAGTTCCTCCAAGCACTTTCGCTATCATTTTCCACTTTCCATCAATTGTGTATGTTGCTTCTGTAACTCTTGTTCCATCTGGATATTCAACTGTTACAAGAACCTCATCGGATCTCTTTTCAAACATTGCATTGCTCCAATGTTCTGTGCCTTTCCATTTTGCAAATATAGAATTATGTTCTTCTGGCATTTTCTCAGTAACCGGGATCCACCGTTCCACTTCATCTGTATTTCTGGGATAGTCCTGCGGAAGATCATTAATAGCTTTTTCAATGCAATCATAGCAAAAATTTACGATGTCTCTCGTTGGTTTATCCTCGTAACATCTTAGGCTAGTTTCTCTGTCTTCCTGGATTTCTCTCATAACATGATCCTTCAATAAAAGCTCCATTACTTCTCTGCCTCCTGTAATAATTCTGGATTATCAAAGCTATTTCCGGCAACTGCAAAATTCTCCAAATCAAATAATAGGTTGTTTCTGCCATTTTATAATAAAATCCTTCTACCCATTCGCCGTTATCAATCCGCTTGCCACGGAAAAGAATGTCTCTCACTCGGATACCCCCTCTTCAATTTTTACTGATACTTTAATATCAGATTTGACGTAATCCCTTACTCCTTCTTTTACTGCTTCTCTCAAATCCCATTTGCTTATATTTCTTGTAACTATCCTCTCAATATTATTTTGTGCAAAAGCAGTTTTTACTTGCTTTTTAACCTCTTCTTCTAAAAGTTTCTGAGCCATTTCACGAATGGTATTCTTATTCAACCCAGCTTCATTCATCATTTGTCTAATTTCCTGTCTTAATGCAATTTCTTCCACTCTCATTCAGTCCCACCACCCTTCACAATTTCGATCACCTTACCAGCAAGGCAGATTGTGCAATCAGCTTCTATACATTCCTCCCGAAAACAATCTGGGCTGATATTTGATTCCATCATTCTCTTGATCTCTTCCAGCTGCTCCACAACCTTATCAATGTTATAGGCTGTTGGTTGTTCGACAATTCTGTTTCGTGCAAAGTTATATAGTGCTTTATCCATTTTATCTGATGTATTCCATTCTTCTAATCTTTTAAGCACTAAATCAGCGTCAATCAGTCTCATGTTTCTTATCCTCCTTATATGAGTGTTCTGGAAGTGGTTTCCACGCCACAATACTGTCTTCCGCATAATAATACCCAGTTGAACTGTACCATCCACATCCCAAAGGCTGTCCCAATACCGTCACTGGCATCTGGCAGATTCCGTATTCTGCAATATAAACCTCTTTACTCTGCTTGAAAGTAACCAAATACCGCCCATACTCTGAAGGTTTTTCTTTTGCTGGAATCCAACCGTTTTTCTTTTCATCCTCTTCCAGATCTGCTAAAAGCGTATTTACAATATCAAGTGCACTCCCTGGAAGTCCTTGCTTATACTGAGTCTGCTTTTCCAGATCCAGCTTGTACTGCTTAAGTCTTTCTTTTACCCTGCTCACATCTCTCCCTCCTCAACGTCCGCTCCGTAACATGCAAAACAGCAATTCTGTCATGGACTTTGTTCTTATTCCCTGCCTGCAAGGCAATACAACTTCCAGCTTCCAGTCTCTATCCTCGCTTAATGATGTAGGATCTTTAAATTCTTCCGTTGCTTCTCCCCAGAACGGAATAGGAACCATAACGCCGTAATAAATTGATGAATCTGGGTGTTTTTCGCGCATGTAATTAGCAAATTTACCACTTCTAAAATCTGGCTGAATTTCTTTGTAACACTCCATCGTAGTTACTATATAGTTCTTTTCTCCAAAGAAATTCAAACCATTACCGCTATAAACATCTTCCTTACAACTTTTGATCTCATAGCAAGTGAATATACCTTTTTCTATTCCGGATACAGAGTATTGATTTGCTGGGCAAAACTCCATATAATCCACTCGTTTTGCCTTTGATGTCCATGGATCAATGCTAACCTCGCTGGCCCAGTGCGACCCAGCTCCGCCAATACGAGTAGATACAAGTAGTTGTCCAAGGAACTTGGTTGTTTCTGCTCTTGTCATTTCCTTTCTTTTCTCACTTTCTTATATTTGCAATAATGCCAAACACAAATGACTTTATATGCGTTTTTCTTATACTCTTCATTCATGCACTGACCGTCTTTTGTGTCGTATATACATTCCTTACAATATCCAGGAGCATCTGGGTGCAGGATTATCTTGGCGCTCATTTCTTTTTCCTCAATAACTGCTGCCGAATCAGATCATACTCCTGAAGCAGGTTCCGGTCTTTGTTTCTGCTGAGGGTTCGGTCTGTAGCTCTTAGATAATATCTGTCGTTTATCCTTCTTCCTTCAGCTGCGGCGCCGTACAAACTCCCGACTGTTCGGTTCAGCCTTTTTGATGCTTCTTTTATGGTTACTGTCTCTTCTGATTCTTTTGTTATGTCTTCTGTGATCTCATATAATGTCATAGCCAATTCCTCCCGAAGATCTTCCGAAACTGTTCCCTGCTGCCGATCTGGTTCTCAAAGGCTTCCTGGCCCTGGCGGTGAAGCTCATCCATTACTGCTTTGTCTCTATGTACGGCATGTTTACCACTCGAATGACACTCCAGACACAAATAAACCTTTAATCCATATTTTTCTGATAGTGTCCGATTCGGACCACCAAATATATGATGTTCTTCAGTATGTCCGTATCTGCCGCACAAGTAGCACCTGCCCTTTCTGCTTCCAAGAATACTTGGTGGGTGGGACATTCTTTTTTTCTTCTTTTCACCTTTCGGAAATTTTAGTCCGCTCATAGTTTTTCCTTCTTACCTTTTCTTTGTTTTCTAACTGAACGGAAGTTCTTCTTCAATTCCGTCTGGAATGTTCATGAAGCCTTCTGTACCTACATCTGGAGATGGCTGCGGAGCATTCTGCTGGCTGCTGCCGGATCCGGAATTTTTGCTTTCGGCAAATTCCTGTTCTTCTACCACAACTTCTGTAGTGTAAACCTTCTGCCCGTCACGGTTTGTGTAGCTTCCAGTCTGAATACGTCCTGCAATTGCAATCTTCGTTCCTTTTCGAAAATATTTTTCTGCAAACTCAGCAGATCTGCCAAAGGCTACACAAGAAATAAAGTCAGCTGTTGCTTCTCCATCTCTTTTGATTTTTCTATCTACTGCCAGTGTGTATCTGGTAATTGCTAAAGAATTTTCTACAGAGGTGTATCTTACCTCTGGATCTCTTGTTAAACGTCCCATTAAAATTACTTTGTTCATCTCTTAGCTCCTTAATCGTCTTTATTATCATGCAAGAGCCAGGCGATTACACCAAAGGCTCCAATCAGCACACCAACACCCATTGCAACAATTACATCTACCATTTATTTCATCCCCATTCCATACATTTTTAAAAGCTTCTGGATTATTCTTTTCATATAATTCTCAACCCGTTACTTATCTTTGCAGATCTTACAGGTTTTATCCTCCATCTATTTTCCCTCCATGGTTATCTTCTGTCCGCACCATTTGCAGTAGCCGGCAAAAACATCACTTTCGGTTAAATAGTTGCCGCATTTCGGGCATTCATATTTTTCATTTGAAACTACAGTGCAAATCTTAATTACCTTTTTAGGTTCTTCTTTATCCTCGCATTCCGCTAACTTTTCGCAAACTTTCTCTAAAAATTCGCAATCATCCTTGGCGCATTGTAGTCCATTGCAAGGATCATTGAAGCATTCAGGAAAATAAGCTCGATCATTTTTGTTTCTTTTAGTTAATCTTTCCACCTACTTCACCTCCTGCAATTTTCTCCTGGCGAATGCTTCTTAACAAATCTTCAATACCTTGGATATAGCCATCATAGAAACTGTTAACGTTTTCTATTTCTCTACACCTTTTTCTTCCAGCTTCTGCCTGGATGTTATCCGCAATTTTCTCAATTTCTTTGTATGTCTCTTTTTCCATTGTCTCACCTCGTTCTGAGGAACCTTGTCAACATACTTTTTCTCCACTGCTGCCATGGTTCCACTTCCCATTTACTGCAGCTATAGTCATCTCTGATCCAGATTCCTTTCTTATCGCAGAGAAGATCATCATTGTGTCTGCAGGTCTTACAAGTTCTGTCTTCCATTTTTTCTTTCTCCCTCATTCGTCGAAGATATCGTAATCCTCAACCGTTTCTTTCATACTTGCTATAGGTCTGCCTTTTACATATTTGTCGCAGTTAATTGCACTGCAGCCTCTGGAATGTCCGGTTTTGCAGATATAGTCACAATTTCCAAGATTGGGATTTAATTGTCTGTATATGCAGCTTGAATATTTTCTTCCAGTAGATTTTTGGTTACCTCTTAGCACTTCCGGCTTAATACCTCGCTTTCTGAACCAATACCTAACTATTGATGGCCAGGTTTCATATTTTTCTGCAATCTCTTTCTGGGAACTTCCGTTTTTCACCATCTGTATGATTTCTTTACGGTGCACGTCCAATTCTTGTACTTTGGTCTCGTATTTTTTCACAGAACCACCTCTGCATCTGAGGGCATATTAAAGATTCTGATCTTTTCTGGATGCTGAGCCGCAACCTGAATAGCACAGAGAACACGAACAGTCTTTGGTTCTGTACTATATTCTCCCAGGACAATTCCCACCTTCTTGTCTTTGGTATGTGCCAATATTTGATAGGAACCGGTTGGCGTACGGACTGTAGTAGTTGCTTTTCCAACCATATCTATCAGCTGATTCCTCTGTGATCTGATTTTCATTTCTACAATTTTCTCCTTTCAGATAAGATTCTTGTGGTATTGACAAGATTCTCCGTATTACGTTCATACTGGCGCACTTCCTTCCGCAGTTCGGCAACCACTGTGAATATTGCCCTCATAAAATTTGCTTTTATCCCTATAGCCGTGATTACTCTGTACTCCGAAGGACTTACCATTGTTTTGATCAGTCTTTCCTTCATCCATTTAGGTGGATTCTGGCCATACATTTTTCTATATTTCTTTTTCAGCATTCTGAAATTCATATTTCACCGCCTCCCTGCTACCAGGAGCTGTCTCCTGGTCTTGTCATAGTCCAGGAGCAGCTGCCTTTTCATGCTTATCTTCCACATACTTATCACAGTTTTCAACACTACAGCCTCTTCTGTGACCAGTTTTCCCTATGTAATCACAGCCGCCTTTTCCCGGGCTTGTTTCTCTGTATTGGCAGGTTGCGCACTTCTTTTGGTTTCCTTGCTTGTCAATTCCATGTCTCGCCATCCAGTGAGTAACCGTTGACTGAACAACGCCTAATTCCTTTGCAATTGCATACTGTGATTTTCCGTCTTTCAGCATCTGGATGATTTCTTCCTGGCAATCATCCAGCTTGCTTTTGTTCTTTGGCAGATCTACCAATTTCTTTTTTACAGCCTTAGTGGAGGATTTTTCTGTCTTTACCATCTGTTCTACTTCTTGTTTGAACTCAAAATCCTCTATTGCAGGCACATCCACCAGGTAACGGTTTCTCTCCAACATTTTTTCCAGAGCCTCTACTATGAATTCAGTGCCATCGTTTTTTAGACTTTCATCATACATCACCAGTACTTTCTTCCCTTGGAGAAACTTTTTCAGAGCATCCTCTAACTTCATTTCCTGCAGCACATCTCACACCGCCTCTCTGTCAAATCCAAGTTCTTTGTAAATGTTGTAATTATCCAGATCTTCAAATTCGATTTCAATATCCATTTCTTTTTTTATCTGCGCATAGGCTGCTGCAGCTCCCACGCGATCCACATAAACCCTGGCCGCTTTGTAATTTTCCATGAGCTTTTTATTTTCTTCTGTATATCCCCAAGCCATCTTACTCGCATATAAGATAATCAATATATTGATGATGGCGATATAGTCCTCTGCCCTGGTAAGCTTCTCCTGGGCTTCCTTCATCAAAGCGGCAGTAACATTTTCTCTGATTTCTTTTTCCTTCAGTTCCAAATATGTCTTTAAGACAACAGCTTCCTGGCCATTTATGTCAGCAGCCCCCTCTACCGGCAGTGCAACATTCAGTGGTAGTGGCATCTTGCTTTTTGACAGTTCCTTTGCCTGTCGTCTTCTCTCTGCTCTGTTCATCTTTTTCCTTTCTGAATCGCTTTCAGAAACTCAACAAGCTCCGTCTCACTGTTTGGATATTTATTGTATTTAGCATGGTATGTCCATTTTGGAATCTGATTTTTTCTGTCTGGCTCTGGGCCACCTACTAAATGCATGTAGTACGATTCGCCCGGATTATACCAATGTGACTGCTGCGGTTCTGGATCATACTCTTCTACGATCAGTCGTGTGCCATTTTCGAAGTCATACTTGTAATACCTCGCGCCTATATGTTTGTCTTCGTACCAGAGTCCCCACAATTTATAACTTCTCAGCCATGCCTTACGTTCTGTGTCATTTCCCATAATGTCAAGAGGCTCTTGTTCATGTTCTTCTTCCCGGCAATCGTACACCAAGCTCTGATTTTCTTCAGTATCCTGCTGCCTTTCGTCCGTGATTTCAGCTGCCTGTTGGCAGCATTCTGGCTTGTCCGAGTCGGACATTTCCATTGTTTCTTCTGTAAGATCAAATTCTGAAGAATCTGGATCATACAAATTAACAAGCTCTAACACCAGACGGATATAGCTCATCTTGCTTTCCTTCTTTTGGGTATTGGATTGGATCGTTATTCCCCTTGAATACCCTTCGAATGTATAGCTGAATCCATCACACGCCTGGCTATGATATCCATAAGGAGCATATTTTTTCTGTAGCTCTTGAGCTCGCTCCCCGTTTTTTTTATATTTTCGACAAATCTGCATGATTCCCTTAAGCAGTTCCGGATACCTGGTGCAAAGCTCTTTCACAGCTTCTTCTGGTTTCCATTCACTCCAGGAATTATTTATCTCTTCAAGAGTCTCCATTGCTTCATTTGGCTGTGTTTCAGGCGGATCTGGTTCTTCTTTCTTAACTCGCTCCTGGTACTCAAATTCCATGCGTTTCTTCGACACATAGCAGACCTTTCCACCTTTTTCATCATAGAATACAAAATCTTTTTCTTTGCCTCTCTGCACTGCGGCAAATTCAGCTCCCATTGCCCGGAAGCGTCTGGCGGCGCCCACATACATCTTGGCATATACATCTTCCAGGAAGATTTTTATTATCCTTGCAATATCCGGAGTAAATACCTCATCTTCCCTGTAATACGGGCACTCTTTCTGTGGATCTACCAGCGGAGCCATCTTTACTGATTTCTGTTTTTTTCCGTATTTTTCTATCAAGGTTTCTGCCAACTGCTTCCAGGTGATCAACTTTTCCTCATCACTGTCCGGATTAAAAAGAATTCCATCCTTTTTCCCTTGATAATTCAGATGTCCATTTCTGATCCGAACACCATCATACAGGGTGCTAAGCATGTAAATTGACATATTCTTATCTCGCTTCTGGATCCGTTCTGTCGTGGACCGCTTCAAACTCTCAAAAAATCTGTCAATCTGAACGTCCACATCAATTACCGTGTCATCTTCCGGCGGACGATATTTCCCGATTGCTTCTGCCAGCGTAAGCTGTCCTGGAATCTGGCGGTTTAGCTCCTGTTTTTCTTTCAACGTCTTTACTTCCGGAAGTGTAATTGCTCCATTCTTCTGATACAGTTCCAGAGCCTCTTTCTGGTGATTCTCATCCAGATCGGTCAGCTCCCTGGCCACGGATATATTTATCTTCGCATTCTTAAACTCCTGCATAAGCTCAGGGCTCAGCTTTTTCTGAATTGCATGATATCTTTCCAGCTGAGTCCCGGATGTTCCAAGTGTTGCCTGTACCATTTTCCTTGTGGTTCCCTGCAGATCGACCAAATCCCGGAGCTCTTTAATCACTTCCTCCGTGATAAGGGCTTCCTTCATTTTCTCCCAGTCGGTTTTCTCCCGGAACCGGTTTGCCTGGATGATTCCCAGCTTATTAAGCAGCTGTTCCACTTTTTCATCTTTATCTTCTGGAAGCTTCTCCGTGTTCAGCGTCACTTTGGTATATTTACAATTAATCTTCCGGAACTCTTCATGCCCCTCTTCTACAAGCATTCTGCAGCACATTGTACGGCAGTGTCCGGATATGATCCTGTCTTTACCATTCACATCCTCAATCAGAACATCCTGCATTACACCAAACAAAAGAATTGAGTTTTTCAGTCCCTGTAGTCGCTCTGGATCTGTAGAATAGAAATTCTCCTTGGATGGTTCTAGTTCAAAAACATCACGATACACTGTATCACTGATATTCTCAGTCTCCACGGGCTTTCGGTTGTTCACCATATCTGCCAGATTAAATGCCATCAGGCTTCCCTCCCTTCCGTCCATTTATCCATCATGATTCCTGCTGCCACCAGATACTCTTTTACCAGGCGTTTGTAATCTTTTGCAGCCAAAGAGCGCGGAGAATACAACGGTATAGGTTTTCTTGCATAAGTGCACTCAGATACTTTTCTGGAATATCTGATTCTTGTGCTGAGCATAGGATATCCTGCTGCCTGTATCAGATCTGCTCCCTGTTCCTGTGCCAGATTGTTTTTGTCATACTTTGTGATAAAGATCCAGTAATTCTTCAGATCTTTGTTCAATTCCTCTTTTGTGTATCCGATCTGATTCACCAGCTCCGGCAGACCTTCTGTAGTATTGTCATCAATTTCCACTGGAATCAGAACATCATCACAAGCCGTCAGCGCATTAATCGTGGATATATTGATATCCGGTGCGTTGTCAATTATGCAAAAGTCGTACTGCTCAGCCACACAGGCCAGTGCATTTTTTATCCTGAACTGCTGCGGCCGCGTCTGATCAAACATCACTTCCTGGTTTGCCATCAGCAAACGCATATTCGCTGGCAATACATCCAGATTGTAATATGCCGTGTGTCTAACCAACTTTCCCATCCAGTCTTCCGGATGTCTGGCAGTCATGATCCGGTCAATACCTTCTCCATCCTGTGTGCGGCAATTCAATCCTCTGGAAGCGTCCCCCTGTTTATCGTTGTCCACCAGGAGGACTCGGTTTCCCTGCTCCGCCAAAATATAGGCAAAGCTATTGGATGTTATTGTTTTGGCTACACCGCCTTTTAAATTAATTACTGCTATCGTCCTCATACTTTCCTCTTTTCATCTTTTTATGGTTTTACGGCTCCGTCTATTTCTTTGCTTTCGGTCGGCTTTTTCCATCCACTCCGGTTTTCCACCTTCCGGCTCATCATCAAAATAGATCTCGCCGTCATCCCCTCTGTAGTAGTGGAACTTCATCCCAGCTCTTGTTATTGTTCCTATGTATGTCATTGTCCTTGGATCCTGTTCCGGACGCAGACTCCATCCTTTCCCCCAAAGTTCAGCTATCTCCATGCTTTATCATCTCCTCCTGGAGCCACTGTGAATATGAATGTGTACCGGCAGATGAAGAAACTTCCAGCTTAAGCCTGTCAATAGGTCCGTAAACCTTTCTCCATTCATCCGCATTCTTTATCTCGTTCCCCTTTGTATCCTTAAAGCCACCTGCTGCCAGATCTGATATTCTCAGAACTCTGGATGCCACGAAGGTATCTTTCGTGTGTATACAGATCTCGCAGGAAGAATGAAATCTTGCCAGTGCCTCCGCAAGCGCCTGCAGGTTGCATTGATGATATGTACTTACCACACATCCAAATCCTTCCCTGGTCACAATCTGTCCATGATGCATGATTTCAATCACGTATCCATATTTTCTCTGTATACATGCCTGGCACTGTTTGTCCGTCTCCAGGTAAATATTCACCTTCATGGTTCTAACCCTCTTCTCTTTAAATTCGTCTGTTTAACCGGATCATTGTGTAATGCCGGTAATTATATCCAGAAACCGGATTCTTTCCCTCATACAGATCCGCTATGTAATAACCTTTCTTCGGCTTTACTTTCTTCGGCCAGCGCTTCAATTCTTTCGGCACTGGTTCCGGAAGCGGCATATTTCTCGAATGGCTATAGCTGCTTTCACTAACTCTTGGTTTTGCCAGGGTACCATCTTTCTTCTTTTCCCTGGTTCTCTCATCCTTAGTGATGTAATCTGCCAATTTTTGAAAATCTTCTTCCGGACAGTTACTCTTTCTGATCTGGGTTACATACACCCCACCGTATGGCCAGGCTCTTTCTATGAGGCTGGCAGTGTCTCCGATATCGTTTATGACAAAATGGATGTGCCAGGCCCCCTTGGTTCCTCTTTCAATGTTTCGGATCCAGAAAAGCTCTCTTCCTCTTTTCCTATAAATCTTTCTTAGCTTGTCCATTACTGCCAAAAACTGTTTCTTTGCCGTGTCCATATCTGGAGGGCGGTTCTCGGGCTTGTATGTGTAGGTGGCCCACAGATCACCTGGGGAAAAATATTCCATTAAGCGGATCTTTGCCTTTTTCGACTTATTCCAGCGATTTACTCTCTGGATGTCTTCCGGAGTGGTCTTCCTCTTCGGCAATCTCTTCTGCCCCTTAGCTCCATATTTACCATCATGATTCTCTTCCACATACAGGATATCCTTCTTCTGCAGATACCAGGTTTTACGCTTTGTTTTCATACCAAAAGGCTCCTAAGTTTAATATCTTAATCGAGTACCAAACAGGGGAATTTCACCCCTGGTTTTTCCTCGATTTCTTGACTTTTTTGCGGCCCAGTGATACTATGTAATTGGTTGATTACATATGGACCTGAGTCGGTGCACCCCATGCATCGGCTCTTTTTCTTTGGTTTACATAATTTCTGTCTTGGTTCGGTTTTCACGCTACCCCACAACCTTTTCTTCTCATTGCTTCCACTTCCAGCTTGATCTGCTTTGCTCTCCACTGATCAAACTTCTCTGTATCAAAGAAAATCTTGCTATTCTTCTTTGCTGGATCCAGTTTTCCTGCAAAATCATTGTCCTTGCGGCGGTACACGCTCAACAGGTATTCCTCTGACAGCCCGGTAAAGGCTGCCAGATCCGCCAGTGACATAAATGGTTTTGGATATGTCACCTTCCTCACTCCCTTCTTTTATCCCTTTACTCAAATTATCTTCTTCCCATTGCAAGCACAATCAACCCGATTGAATTCAAGAGTGTTGCTGCTGCAATTGCCATTAATGCCATGTTTTCCATATTCTCACCTCACTCTACTACTGCCGATATTTCTTATATTGACTTTTTGTCCAAACTCTCCTATTCTGTTTTTAATAAATACATGCTCGCCCAGGCACAGAAACACGGAGGTACTAATATGCCAGAAATAACATTAGATAATCGAAGTTTTTCCCTTCTTGAATATATCTACAACAATCCGTACATCTCTTATGCTTCACTTAAAACTGCGTTTCCTTCTTATAATGACATTGAAGATCTTGTTCTATCGTTCGATGAACAGCATCTAATCTCACTTAGAGAAGCAAGTTCATTAGAAACAGACACTGATCAATACGAAACTTATAACCTCGTAGATTCTTCTCACTTAGTGACCATAACTTTCGGAAATGCAATTATTGAACAAGCTAAGCGCCGGACTGATGAGTTTAACACAAAGCTTAAACCACTGTACGATATTGCAGATAAAACAACTTCTTTGGCAGAATCTGCATCTATCCGGGCAGATCTCGCAAAAGAACAAGCCGATAGTGCAAGAAAAACATCTATTTCTGCTAAATTCAAAGCTAATTTATCCTTTATCCTTTCAGTCATTACCGCAATTTGCAGTCTTCTGGCTAATGCAGACAAGATAGTACATAACGTCCAAAAGATACTATCTTATCTAGGTTTGCAATAAATAGAATGAAAAGATTTAACAGGTTAAAATACAAGGCTATTGTGTAGTTCCGATCGATAACTTTGTTGTCATGCTCTATCCGTTCTTCTTCTGTCATATCTCTATATCGTTTTCTTTTTTTCGTATTCTCATCTCCTCTGCAAACAAATTCACCAGGGAACTGATCAATTTATTTCCGGTTCATCAAGTTGATTCACACGCCCTTCTGCAACCAGCACACCATCTTTTGTCCAATACTGTATTACTGTTTGCAGAGGGGTTCCTTTTCCATTTTTCTCCTTTACGGTTTTGACTTTTATCATAGGAACTTCTTTAGCGTATACTATTCCACTATGATGCAACTTCTCTCACCTCGCTCATTTCTGGCGCTCACCAGCTCCGCCAGGGCACTCATCATTTCCGGAACTTTTTCATCTCTAATGGATTTGTCTGAAATTTGAAGTTTCTTCTGGATCCATTTGCAAGTCTGGATTATTGTTTCATCCAACTCTTCATTTCTTTTATCTACATCCATCTTTTCATCTCCTTTTCTGCCCTTGAAGTAATCTCTGAAACGCTCCAGGATATGCACATCAAATCTTTATAACCTGATACAGCTTTCATTTAATTTTTCCTTGATTTTGGGTATGATAACATTCTCTATGACCTCTGGCGTCCGTTCTTCCTCTGGAAGTTCTGACGCTATTGTTTTTAAAGCAACAGCAGCCACATAATCTGCTAATTCCTTTTTCTTTCCCCTTTTCTCATTAAAAGTTCGTGTCATAAAATACTTCTTTGGTACCGAAATATTTCTTACTACTGATCTTTCCATGTACATATCCTTTAAATCTTTTTGAAGATTTTCTATTTGTTTATCCCGGCTTTGATCAGAAACCCAAATATTTTCTGTTGTACTCTTCCACATTTTGTCTTGTTCTAGTTTCAGTTTTCTAATTTCTTTCTCTTTTTTTCTTGCATAAACTGCAAGTAAAATCACGGAGATTGAATTCAAGAACGTTGCTCCTGCGACTACCAGTAATGCTACATTCACCATTTTTCTCACCTCGCTTCCCTGTTACTTTACCAATCACATTGACTTTTTATTTCTTTTCGGTGATTATCCAAATACTATGTTAATCACTAACGATGCCACGCTCACTACAGCTGCTGCCAACGAAATAATTATTGATTGGTAGCAATTGTTTCTTATTTTGTCCATTTCATAGTCTTCCTTTTTGATTTTTCCACCAATGTAATCACGCCGATTTCCATTTTCATCGAAATGCACTCTTTCCATCCTCTCACCTCGCTTTCTGTTACTTCTCCAATTACATTGACTTTTTATTTCTTTTCTCCTATTCTTTAGGTACAGGGCACTGGCATGCCCGAGTATTATGAAAGGAGTTCTTTATATGACAATTCACGAAGTCATTGATCTGTTCAGTCACGAAATGATCAACGAAATCTATCACTCCTCTGCTGACGAACTTTCCAAGGATGAACTTGTCAATGCAGTACATGAAGTTGCTTCTACTGTCCTGAAAACTTATGAAGCGCATACCAAGAGATAAGCAGCATGGCAGTTATTCTTATTGCAGTAAGGGTAACTGCCATTTTGGTTATTGCTTCTTTTTCTTCTCTGACAAGCTTTTGCGTCTGCTTCCAGATTCTGTCATCGTGATATCTTACAAATCCTTCAAGTGCAAATCTCCTGTCTCGGTCACTTTCCATCTGTTCACCTTGCTTTCTGTTATCCTACTTTCTGGGTTTCCATGCTTTCTTTCATGATGTTCATTCCTTCGGCTACTCCCAGGAGTCTTTCTTTTTTAGAATCTGGAAGATTAGGAACAATTTCTGAAAGGCGTTTCAAAATTTTTTTCTCTTTTTCTGACATAATGTTCACCTCCTAGTCAAACTAAATGTGGTTTTGTTTTAACCTAGTTCAAATATAATGCTTCTCAGTTGTTTTGTCAAGACATCTTTTTGCAACTCAGTTAATTTTTTAGATTGACTTTGATTATCTTGTGATGTAATATAGGAATCAAGAAAAGAGGTGATTTTTTAATGAACGAAATAACTGGCAGAATCCGTGAAGTGTTTGAACATTCAGGTAAAAATCAATCTGAGTTAGCAAGATGCTTGAAGGTCACTCCATCGTATATATGGAAACTGCTTAATAAAGACGATGTAACTCCAAGCGAACGTTTTATTGATGATATTTGTGAAAAATTTCAAATCAGAAAAGAATGGTTGGAACATGGGGACGGAAATCCAGAACGTCCTTTGGATCGTCAAGATGAGATTGCTAAACTTACGGCAGATCTGTTCAAGGGTGAAAAGAATTCCTTCAAGGAACGTCTTATCTTCGCTCTGGCTAACTTGGATGAATCTGAGTGGGAGCTACTGGAGAAAATTGCAGAAAAGATTGCAAAAGAAAAGGACTAAGGATTTCCTCAGTCCATCAACCTTTTGATGAGTTTGTAGATAAATGATAAAAGTTCATCATCTTCTATTTTTCCTATAAGCTCACGTATCCTTTCCCTTTTTTCTTCTGTGTTCATATGTATAGCCCCTCCGTTCTCGTTTGCCCGAACGTTTGTTTGTTTTTAATATACACCATTTATATTTGAAGTGCAATATATTTCACAAACATTTGTTCGTTCAACATTATCTTTTATACTTATTATACGATAAACAGAGGGATTAATTTTGCTTGAAAGCACAATCGTCCAGTGTAATGGACACTTATTTGTACGGTGAATCAAACAGATCTACCATCCCGACTTTCAGAGCCTTGGCAATCCTTTCTAAGTTGTCCAGAGTTGGTGAATACTTCTCGATCATAATATTATTGATCGTAGACTTCGGAATCCCGGTCATGTTCGACAGCTGCCGTACAGATACATTTTTTTCATACATGATTTGTGTAAGTAATATTTTCATACTGTTATTATTTACGCAAAACCATGATTTATACATTTTCATTTTAAGGAGGAAACGCTATGAAAAAGAAATGTATTGTTTTGTTTCTCTCTGGAATTATGTGTCTTTCTTCTGGTTCTCACATTGTTTTGGCAAGTGATGTAACACCGACACCGGAATTATCTGAGGAAGATTCCAGCCAAATTTCAATTGATGGTTTTCGTGGATATGCATGGGGTACCTCGCTCGCAGATATAGTAAATGCAGAGCTTACAAGTTCTATGGTTAGCGGAGTAGATTATACCCTTTCAGATAACGTGCTGTTTATTTTGGATGGCGAAGTTTCGAACTACAAAACTAATGTCGGATATTTTTTCGATAGCGCATTAAAACTTGAAAAGGCAGCCTATCTTTTAGACGAAGAACATATTGATTACTACAACTATTACCAAGATTATTGCAATCTTGAGGAATTGTATGAAACGAAATATGGCACTCCGGCAAAACAGGAAGCTATCTGGACTAATGACCTGTATAAAGAAAATAAAGAAGACTGGGGAACAGCTCTTGCGGCAGGACATGTGACATTTTATACAGAGTGGGAAGATTCCGATGGAAACTCAATTTTGATGGAGAACTTTGGAGATAATGCTCAGATATATACGAGAATTACATATAAGTCTTCTACTTACGTGCAAGAAAAAAATACGAACGGGATCTAAAATATACCAAGCAATGAAAGAAGGTTCACTTTGAACGAGGATAAATTATTTCTAACTTACAATCAGCAAATGAAAAAGCTTCGTAACGATAAGCATATTGAATGCAAGGGATCTTCTCACAAAAAGATTCTGATTCGGGCTGGCTACTTTAATATTGTAAATGGATACAAAACCCCTTTTGTCAGTGGGCGAGATTCCAATGGGAATCATTCCTACATATCTGGGACTTCCATTAATCAGCTACAAGCTGTAAAAAAATTTGATGATCAATTACGTTCTTTTCTACTGCGTTATATTACACAAGTAGAAGAAGAAACACGAACACTTTCTGGTTACAAATTTGATGAATGTAATAACAATGGAGAAATCCCATGGTATGATACCAACGCCTATGCTCCCCGAAAATCCTTACAGGAAAAAATGACTGTTATTTCCAAAGCATACAATGAATTAAGCAAAAGCCAGCTTGATTATGTAAAGTTTTATATGGAAAACCATAAACAAATTCCTACATGGATTATGATTAAAGTTGTTAATTTTTCCACTTTTATAGACATATTACGATGTAGCAAAATTGAGGTATCCCATTCTCTTTGTGAGCTCTATGGTTTAAAAGATGCCAATGGACATGCCAATGTAAAATTGTTAATTGGTTCACTTCACTGGATGCGCAAAATTCGAAATTCTTGTGCCCATAATGAGCGCGTTTATTGCCTAACAAGAAGGCCAGAACGTCATGGTCATACAGGGCGAATATTAGAGAACTATTTTCGAATGTTAAGTAATGGCTATTCCCGAGATCTGGATCAGAAAATATTTGATCTCATCATATATTTTAAATATTATCTTCCTTCAAAAGAATATAAGCAATTTATTGCGGAATTAAAAAATATGCTGGAAGACTTACAGGCCAAGATTCATCCGCATGCATTCGAGTATATTCGTGGACAAATGGGAATAAAGGATATAAATGATCTTAATGTTCTCATCCGCCTTCCTAAAGATGAGATTGATTACAATAAATTCGATAAAACCGAATAAAACCAAATAAAATAATCTAATATAAACAGCAAAAAACGTTTTAAAACATGTAAAAAATTACCTTTTAAAGTTTGCAATATTTTTATTGCTGTAGTAATATACTTGTACGGAGAGAACCATATTGATTATGGTTGAAAGGCACTCATGCAAGTATATTGCGTGGGTGTCTTTTACTTTGTAAAAAAATAAATACCGCTCCGGTGTTACCAGCACCAGAGCGGCGAGGATCTCCGAAGAGATACCATTCATTTGACACTGATATTGTATCATCTTCGGAGGCAGCGCACAAGTGAAAACATTTGTGTGGCTGTATTTTTTGTACCCATTTTTGCCGGTTGTTCCGGCGCAAATTACAAAATATGAACCATTTCGGTGATTTCACCGTAATGGTTATAAAAAGGAGGGATACCATGGCCTCAGCCAAATACAAGCGTGGGTCAGATGGATGTTTCCAGGCACGCATTTGGGATGGCACCTACACCGAAGATGGTAAGAAAAAGAGAATTACTCTCAGGTCTAAGAAATCAAGCAGAGACCTGGAAAATATGGTAAAAGAAATGGAACAGAAAGTCCAGGAACGCAAATACGTTCGACAGACAGATATTTGTATCCAGGACTATGCCACAAAATGGCTTTCTGTATACAAAGCAGGAAAAGAGAAAAATACAATTGCCATGTACAAAAATATTATTGATAAGCATCTGGACGTACTGGATAAGGTTAAGCTTAACGATATTACAAAACTTCACGTCCTACTTGTGATCAATAATGCAGTTGGAAAGAATCGGACTCAGGAGCAAATATTGCTCACTATGAAGCAGATCGTGAATGCAGCAGTATCGGATAAGCTATTACCAGCTTCTGCTCCGGAAGAACTTTTTAAGGACATCTCAGTAAAAAAATCTAAATCCGAAAAAAGAGCCTTGTCCGACTCGGAGAAAAAAGCTGTGTTTGCTGCTAATCTGGCAGATATGGATAAAGCATTTCTCTATCTGATTTATGGATGTGGCCTCCGGCGTGGAGAAGCTCTGGCTTTAACCAGATTTGATTTCAATCTAAAATCCAAAACCTTAAATGTAAATAAGTCCCTGGCGTTTGATGGAAACGAACCATACCTGAAGAGTACTAAGAATCAAGTGGAGCGTACAGTTCCAATTCCATCAAATGTATTCCCTTATTTATCTACATATTGCCAGGAACTGCGAACGTCTCAATTGTTTATTACCAGAGGATCTGAATATATTACCAAGTCCTCTTTCCGGAAGATGTGGGACAGGATTTATAAGTCCATGCTTGCCGCCGGTGCTGATCAAGAGAAGCTTACCCCACATGTATTTCGTCATAATTACTGCACGAATCTTTGTTATCAGATTCCAACAGTAAGTATAAAACGAATTGCCGCTCTTATGGGAGATACAGAAAAGATGGTTATTGAGGTTTATAATCATATTATTTTGGAGAAAGAGGATGCTGTATCAGCAGTTGAAAAAGCCCTCAATTTCTGAGACACTTTTGAGACATCTTGATTCTATTGAGACACTTTTGAGACATTTACTCGCGTTTATTTGCGGTTACTTTCGGTTTTGGAATGATAATAAAAAAGACCGGAAACCCTTGAAAATAAAGGATTTCCGGTCTTTCGTGAAGTGAAGCATCGGGGATTCGAACCCCGGACAACTTGATTAAAAGTCAAGTGCTC
>OLSO01000319.1_pt1 | contig 48821 bp, 70 predicted proteins | sample 1672441 | NCBI WGS metagenome assembly OLSO01 (sample SAMEA3136686, study PRJEB25190) | human gut metagenome | biome: human gut; feature: human-associated habitat; material: faeces | place: Austria | collected 2013 | reverse complement strand
CTCCTTTGAATGGTTCGGGTTCGGGTAATGGTTGCCAATACATTTCATCCCCAGTAAGATATTCGCTACATTGCCATTCTCCATCAATCGTATAATCGATCCAATATTCAACTTCGTTATACTCATTTTTGCCACAACACAATACGTTATCACTTTTATCGTAATATCCTGTTTCATCGTCAATAAGTTCATGTTCTTCTGGCAATCTTTCTTCTACTGGAATCCATTCGCCTACTTTTGGTTGCTCATTGATTAAATCTATTACAAAGTTCAATGTGTTTTTCATAACACTTGCATCTCGTCCATACAAGTTTCCACAACCTGGTGTAGATTCTGTATCGATACGTAATATTCCATCTTCTAAAACTTCGATTAATCGTTTTTCATCAATCATTTATACCATCCCCACCCATTTCTTCTTATTCTATTTTTTGCTCTTATAAATTCAGATTGAACTTTTTTATAAGAATCTATGTTTTTGTTTTTAAACCAAAATTCAACTATTTTTTCACGCATTCCATCTAATTCGCTTCTTGTTTTACAGCTTTTGATTTCTTTAATCAATTGTTTTTCATCAATCATTTTCTGCTTTCTCCAATATCTGATAAGATTCTTCCCATTCAAGCTTTGTTCCACAATTTGAACAATAATCAATCGTTTCACTACCACATTCTAAATCTTCTAATGTGATTCCAATTTCTGCATCACATTTAGGACAATAACAAATGTCATCATTAACTTTTACTTGCATTCATTCACCTCCATAAATTCTTCATTACCAACAAATCCATCAATCATTTTCGTCATCCTCCAAAATAACACATATGCAATCAGGATACTTTTCGTGTGATAAAACAGTTTTGATTTTCAAATTTAAAGCTTTATCCGTCAGCCAAAATTCACTCCCTGCATTGTAATGATCTATTTGAATATACATATTGCCTTGTTCTACATCATCAATCACGCAAACTGGTTGAATGGCATGTTCTAAGAACTCTCCGAGTGTCATTCTTTAACTCTCCTGTTCCAAACCTTTATAGCTTCTTGTCTTCCTTCTTTATTCTGAAAACTTGCAGTTAAGCCACAATTTTCACAAAAGATCATGTGTAAACCAGTAAAGCCTTTTACGATATATACTTCTCCTCCACAAAACGGACATGGTTTTAATTCTTTCATTCCTGTACTTCCTTTCTGTAAAAGCGGTTTGGTTCATATTCCAAATAATTTGTAATAAAAGAATTTTCGGAACGTTCGAACTTGACATAAATAATTCCATCCAGTTCAACACATCCTAGTGAACGTATGCATTCTTTATTAACGTTATCCCATATCCATATACATTTTGGGATTTCGTCCATATATAGAGGTGGATTTGAGAAGTGTTCTTCAATTAGAGAGTTTAAAGTGCAATAATCTTCTTTAGCTTTCCCACTAGTTCTATAATCACTTCGTGCCACTCCTACATTGAATATGATGTTTTCTAACGCATTTTCACATTTTTCTTTAGTCAACATCATTCAAATGCCCTCCACGTTTCTTTTTCTACGATATCCCAAGCACTTGGTGCTTGTTCTGCAACAATACAATGTCCGTCTCCGTCACTGAATGGACATAACAAACAATCTCCATACGTATCAGTTGATTCTTGGCACGTATCTTTAATAATGTGTAATGCATTTAAAATTTCTTCTTTTGTGTGTTTCATAAATCCTCCTAAACATTTTCAAAGTCTGTAAATATAGACATTTGACCGTTCTTATCAATTCCGTTTAAACGGTCAATAGACACCTTGTAATAATTTTTGTCTAATTCAAATCCTAAGAATCTTCTTCCAATTTCTTTGCTAGCAACACAGGTTGTTCCACTACCCGAAAAAGGATCTAAAATAATATCGTTTTTCTGTGTTGTGTGTAGTAAGTGATTCTTCACTATTTTCAAAGGTTTTATAGTTGGATGACCGTATAAATCCTTATCCAACTTATTTATCTCTTGAACGTAGTATTTATGCTTTATATCGTACCCATCATTTAACTTCACTCCCTTTTCACGGAAGTACAAACAATATTCAATATCGGGTAGCCATATGTTGTTTGTGGTTGGCATTGGATTTGTTTTGCACCAAACTAGAATTTCATAATTTATATCAGTCTTAGCAAAGTAATTCATGATGTCTAATATCTGCAACTTACTACACCAAATAAAGCAATTTATCTTCTTCATCACTCGAACAAAATCGTATAAGATACTAAAATCTATTCCGTCTGAAATATCTTTTAAAGATTCTTTTTTTGCTATTGTTCGTTTTGCTAAATCGCTGTGCCCCACCCCGTTCTGCATGTACAGGTATGGTATATCTGTATAAATGCAATCAATTGACTTGTCGGGTATTTTCTTAATCAATTAATAGGCATTACCCAACAATATTTTGTTCATGTTTTCTTCTAAAAAGTTCATTTACCAACATTTGGAGAAACTCATGAGTTTTATACGGCCGTAACTCTTTTCTCCTTTCTTTAATTGATCTTTTTTTATAAATAATCTTCTAACTCTTATTGAGTTAACAATTCTTTGCAAAAATCTTATTGTCCATTTAAATACTCCCTTAATGAGAAATGGAATTTTTCAATAACTTCAATCACTTCTTTGAGTGTCATTGTCTTTTCCTGCACTTTTTCTAAAAGAATTTTATGTAGACACCCTTTTAAAGCCGTCTCTAGGCTTGGATAGTAGCCAACATTGTCTTTCCTAAGGTATTTCTCCTTAGTGTCCTTTTTCTCGGCTTCTACAAGCTTCTGCAAGATGAACTGTGTTCCGTCTGAATCAACCTGATATTGTTCATTTATTATTACCATTTCACTCTGCCTCCTAAAATAGTTGTGTTTGTACATTGCTTAGCATTTTTTCTTTTGCCAAGTTATAAAAATCTTTCTTGATTTCAAACCCATAACAACTTCTACCTAATTCTGCACAAGCTCTCAATGTACTTGCACTTCCTGCTACTGGATCAATTACTACATCGTATGGGTCTGTATATATTTCGATTAACTGTTTTAAAACAGATACTGGTTTTTGTGTTGGGTGTATCTTTGGATAATTTCCTCCACGATCATATGCGAACCAGTCCAGTATCATTCGTCCGTTGTTATTAAACTTTGGCAATTTATCTCGATAAAGAACAAGTGCAGTTTCAGTTGCTCCACAAATTCTCATATTTGCTTTTAAAACTTGACTTGAAGTGCTTTTGATAAAGAACAGTGGCATAGCGTGATTAAATCCAAATTGTTTAGCATAGTCTTTGATTTCGTTTAATTGTTGCCAAGAACAGAAGATAATCATACAAGGTGCTTGCCCTCTTTCCTTTGGCTCTTTCTTTAACAATCTCGTGCAAAACTGAAAGAAGTTGTATATTTTAAAATCTTTGTCTGTATCAAAAAATTCTTTTCCTGCTTTATCTGATTCACCATTTTTATTGTCGCCACCCACATACCAATCTGAACGACTTCCATAAGCATTAATTCCTATGTTGTAAGGAATGTCTGCGATGATAAGTTGTGCTCTAGGAATTTGATAACGTTTGGCATTTTCAAAGTGATCGTTGTACAGTTCAATTTTTACTTTTTTCTCAAACTTATCCATTTTCTTTTCACCTTTCAAAATCTACGTACCACAAGCTCTTAAAACGAATTGCCTTAAGATATTCCTGAACTTCTGCAAGTGCTATCTCATTTTTGAATGTATCTATCTCGTCCATCAATCGACACGCTTTTTTAAGGCTTGCAAGAAGTTCTATCTCCTTGTTTTTCACTTTTTCAATCCTCCAATTTTATGATGAGATACTTTCGATTTAAACGAATGTTTCTGTACATTCGGTTTCGTATCTTCTTTTGTCCAATCTTGAGATAATCCGATATCTCTTTCACACTGCCTATAAAGCAACACGCATCGTTTTCGTCATACACTGCATACTGCTTTAAGTGTTTATTCTTGTTCGGCATAATCTAGCATTCCTGGCATTGGCTCGTATTTGCCATTGCTCGTTTCCTCAAGAAGCATGAACGCAAACGCAAACCAAATCGCATAAACAACTACACCTATCAAAATTTTTCTAAGTTTCACGATTCAAACCTCTTTTCATTTCTTCGACTTGTTTAAGCAATTCATCATCAGGTTCTGTTTCGCCTGTATTCTTGTACCAATCAGGAACGTTTTCGATATTCGAGTTTTCTTTTGAAACTTTTTGGTTTAGGTAGCTTTCAAAATTGTTTCCAAACAATGTTTTTGGTCTTAGATATTTTTCCATGTCTGTACCCATCCATTCGCTACACTTGTTTTTGATAACAGTTTCAAAATCGTTTAATCTGAATCCGTCATTCCATCTAGCTTTTATTTTGTCTTTCGTTACTTGATTAGTATGTCTGTAATTTGTTTTTGCAAATTTATTCAAACAATCAATGATCTCTCTGTACGGAATTTTTTCTTTATTTATTTCTTTTTTCTTTTATATCTATATCTAAATCTTTATCTATATCTAAACCTACAATCAAATATACTTCTGCATTTACACTCATTATTTATTCTGCTTTCATCAACATTTGAATGCTTTTCATTTCTCCACGTGTTTCTAACATTGGCTTAGTGCTTCTATCTTCTAACTGTTGGATTGATATTTCACCTGATAAATATAACCTCTTATCCTTTTCTAATACTTCTTTGTATTTCCTTTCAAATTCTGTTCTTTTATATCCAACTTGCTCTTTATTAGAATACCCTAGCTCTGATAGAAAATACGGACTAATTACATTCTGAATATTAGCAGGTAACTTCTTATAATTCATTGTTGCCTGTTGTATATCACATTTAGCATTTTTTAAAACCAGCTCCCAAGCTTGATTTACTTCAACTTGAAAATTAGAACATGATTCAAACATTACATTTTTTACTTGAGCGATATTAGGGGCAAACTCTCTAATATCTGTGTAAATAATATGCTTTACTGCTTTAATAACTTGATTCACATCATCATTCTTAAAAGCTTCGCTCCATAAGTCTAAAAACAAATCCCCTTGCTCTTTATTCCAATCTTTAAAAGATTGCGGATACGTTGTTTTTAAAATCGTAAGAATTTTTCTTGTATCTTCAAATGTCATATTTCCTCCTAAAATGGTAACTGATTTAATCCATTTTTATTTTGTTTGTTATTTAATTCAAAAAAACTTTTCCAGCTATTCATTACACTTTGATTTACTATTTCAATTTTTGTGTAATCATCAATAGCTAGTTTGTCTAACTTCTTTAGATTTAATTTAAGTGCGTCTATTGTAAATCCTTTAATTTTCTTTCGCATATCAACGAATGATTCTAATGCTTCTTTTAATTCTTGATTATTTGTGTAAGAATCAACAATAGAAACGTAAGTTTCTTTATATTCTTTAGTACTTGATTCATTAGTATTTAATTCATTAGTACTTGGTATATTAGTATCTTTATATAGGTCTAGACTTTCTACAGATAGAGTATCTACATCTAGATTTTCTACCCCTAGACTTTCTATACCTTGTTTTTTGCCTTCTTGTTTTTGATTTGGATTTTCAAATACATCGTAGATATATTCAAATCTACCTGTTTTTGATTGATTTGGATTTAACTTTGTTACAGTTAAGTAACCATTTTGTTTTAACTCATTTAATGTAGTTTTAATTGTTGTTTCATTTTCTTTGGAAATAGCAACTAAACCACCTATAGTATAGTTCCAATCATTTGGCAACGATAACATAACACTTAGCAACCCTTTTGCTTTTAAAGATAAATTCTTGTTCTTTAAATGACGATTGCTCATAACAGAATAGTTTTTATTTTTTTGTACTCTAATCACTGACATTTTATTCTCCTTTCATCAATCTTTTCAATTCTGATTCTTTAACTCTTGGTTTGTTGTTGATTCTAACTGTTTTTAGAATGCCTTGTTTTTCCCACCTTTCTAGAGTTATTCTAGTTACTTTTAGAAGCTCTGCAACCTCTTTAAATGTGTATAACTGTTCCAAAATATCACCTCGTTTCTAATAATATTATACTACAATCAAATACATAATACAACACGTTTGATTAAAATTAAAAGGACTGTGTAAGTCCTATTTGTTGTGGCATTGGAGAATACTCTCGGATAATTGTTTCTTGGATAAACAACGCAAACGCAAACCAAATCACGAATACAACTACACCGATCAAAATTCTTCTCCATCTAAATACTTTTTCTTGTATGTATGAGCGACTGCCAACGCAGAATATATGTCTGATTTAAACCCATAAAAATAACCTGGAGATTTCTTTGTACCTTTTCCTTTGTTTGGTGTATAAGGCGCATAGATATCTATTAAAGCTCTACGAATGTTCGTATCATTTGCTTTTAACGAATGGCACAAGCATATCTTTTCTTCCTTTCGATATATCATCAATGGGAATTTTTCGTGTTCTCTAAGGAATGTTTCTTGCAATCTTCCAATGAAATAGCACGTTTCAAAAACTTCTTTACCTACTGGCATTCCATAACTTTGAATGCCCTCTATGGCAACGTGCGAGACTTTATCTACTTGCCATATAATGTCTAATAAATCTTCGTTATAAACTTTCCCTTTATTGATTACCTTTGATAAATCATCCGTTACGATTACAAAGGCAGATTCTATGTTTCCAGGATCAATAGCAAATATCATTTACATTCCTCCGTTCTCATACTTGATAGCCTCAAGTAATTTCTTCCATGCATTGCAGATATTCTCTGCACTTTGGTAAGCGTTTTTAAAGCGTGTGAGCTTGCATTCAAGGTCTGATAAGGTATTTCTATCCTTGATGAGTTTTTGCTCGGCTATACCCTCAAAATAGGACATAGCAGGCACTTTACTATCAGGATTCTTTGTCTTATATTCATCTCTAGCGATATAAGCGTATATTTTACTGTTCGCACTCAGTTCATCTCGAACTCTGTTGCGTTCTTTCACGTATCGTGCGATACATTCTCCAAAGAGAAACAACTGATTCGATACATTCTCTATGTTCTTAGCAATTTGATAAGGTGTATCTGCATCGTTGTCTATGCAGGAAATCAGATAATCCACTTGATTTGCGATTTCTTCTTCTGTCCAGTCTTTCATTTGAAATGGATTGAACATATACACGTTCTGCCCATCAATTAGCATTTTCCATCACCAACTTTCTTTGTATGTACTCGGCATAGATACCTGAAGTGTTTCCATACCTATTTCTGAATTTTTCGATATAGTCTGTTTTGAATACTTCCATGAATTCTTCATGACTGTATCTATCTTCAAATGCCATTTGACACATGGCTTGAATTCGTAACTCTAAGTTTCTATCGTTATGGATTGAGTAATTCGTTTGATTATGCCAGTCAGGTCTTAACCATATCCAACAACCATACTCAGTAGACTTATCACGGAATGCACCTCTGTATACGTGGTGTATACAAAGGTTTTCTTCACGTGGTTCTCTAGTAAAGAAGCATTCCTTGATTTGTCCTTGTAATAGGTTTTCGTTATACAAGACTGTCTCCCAAATCAATATCCTGTTCTATAACTTGTTGTTGCACAGGTTGTTGAAAGTTTTGTTGAACTGGTTTAGGTTGTTCAATTGGTGTTGTATCAACCATAGGCATTTGAATGTCTCCTTGTTCCTCTTCGGTATATAAATTATTCAAATCGTTAGGGAATGCCTCTCTTAAAGCTTGCACTAAGGCAACTTTTTTAATCATTGTGGCTGGTCTGTTCGCCCAGTTGCTATTTAAATTTCCATCTTTAGTTCGCCCAGCGTATTCTTCAAAAGTAACTTGAACATCGCTAGGATATTTTCTATCTTTTCGATAGACCTTTGCCCATCCACCTACAACTTGTTCGCTATCCTTTAAGAAGAAACCACCTTTACGCTCAATAAGCTCTCCGTCTTTATTTAAAACAATGATTCCACTTTCTGATCCATCATATTGGGGATTAGCTTCGGCACGTTTTAAGAAAGCTTCTTTTGATACAACAAATGTAGCTGGTTGTGTACTAAATTTAATTAAATAAATTTCTTTTAAGAAAGGATTCAATCTTTGCCCTCGACATAAATGAACAAAATAATTTACTTCTTGGTCAGTAACTGCACCATTTCCATTTGTTAAGTAGTTACGAACGATACTAGGGCTTAATGTTACTGTATCGTTTCCTACTGTAAAAGTCGTAACAGACTCATTTGATTTTCTTGCTAAACTGTTTTGTACTTGCATTTTATAACTCTCCTTTGCTTGTTACCTTGAATGTAAATGTTGTGTTATTTTTCAAATCAATTAATGTCTTTGTAAGTTCTAATAATTGTTCACGTGTTCCCTCAACTCTGAACTCTGCCCAATTTGTATTTTGTTCTACAACCTTATTTTCAGGCTCGTTAGGTATGCTCTGTTCAAAATGTAAAGGTTCTTGAACTATTTGTTCTTCCTTTTGTTTTTGTCGCTCTACAGACTCTCTGATACGCTTTAAATCGTCTGCCTTAACTTTGGCACGCATTAAATCGTAATCTTGGAAATACACTTCCTTGATTTGAGCGATATCTGTTTCATCATTAGGTAAGAACGTTTCCATAAAACCTAAGTCCTGAATAATTTTGTCATAGATAGCATTCAGGTCTTTTTCAATGGATTTGTTTGAAGTTGTTTTGTTCAACCATTTCTCATTGAATTTTGGGGTTAAGTCATAGTGTTCTCCGTTGCCTTTGCTATCTAGAAGTGTTTGCCATGCTTCATAGATGTGTTTACGTTTTTCTTCTTTTAAGGTATCTTCAATGTCTGTGATACCTTGTCCTAAACTGTCGGCACATTGTTTGATTTTTTTCTCAATGCCCATAATGTTTTTCTTGTCCTCTTTCCATTCTGAGAACAAATCATCTTCAACTCTTTTACGTTCGTCTGAAACCATCTTCACAATAGAATTCAATTGAGCACGGTCTTTCTTTGCCTGCTCGTATGTGTTTTCTGTTACAACATAGTCATAATGTTTCAGTCCATTGTCAATGTTCGCTAACAATTCCTTAGCGTTTGTAACAACCTTGCCATTCAACACTGTTGCTTCTAATTCAAATTGCATCTGTTTCTCCTCTCTAAAGTTCAAATTGTATTTTCGGCTCGATATCTCCAATGAAATATGTCTGCCAATTTGTATGTCCTGTTTCGATAATGTATTCGATATCGTCTAGGACTTCTTTTCTTTCAATGTGATATTGACGAATGGATGCATTCCCATCCATGAATCGTAGCTCTGCGATTAAATCTACAAACTCATATCCAGTAACGATCAATCCATGTAATACCTGAACAAAATATGCATCAGGAACTTTGTTATCCCAATTCCTTAGCATTTCTGAATTGCGAATGAATGATGTTTTGATTTCTAGGATTCCAGCTCTTGCTCCATCCCAAATTAATCCATCAGCAGAATATGACATCCACTCGTATTTCTTGGAATAAAGGATTGCGTTTTCTTCGTACTGAACATCCATTGTTGGATGCTTTACTCTGAACATTTCTCTTAGAATTGGCTCTAAAGCATTTCCATAACGAATTGCTTCGTTGTCGATTTCTTCCGTAATTCCTTTTTTCTTCTTTCTCCATAAATCCCTGAGCGATTGATATTTGTTTATACCAATCAAAGAACTGGCTTCACTTCCACCAATTCTTGTTTCTCTTGCTTTTAGCCATTCTTCACGAGAATTGAGCTTGATGAATTCAAACTCGTTATTGCTTTCGTATAAGTTCATGAGTGAAGTATGTACTCTCCATAATGTACATCTTCTCCTTTCGAGTTCTTCTTGTGTTTATACTGTGTTTCAATGACATATCCCTCGGCTCTTAAATCTGCGATACGTGCAGACAGTCGATAGATACCTAGTTTTTCAAATGCTTCTGCTCCAGTTATGCTTCCATGTTCTTTTAGATGTTGCAGAAGCAAATCACACTGAGATGGTTTACCTTTCATATTTCAACCCCCAATCCAAATCTCAGAAATACAAATATCGAAAACACTAAGAGTGCGATAATGACTGAAATTGAGATGGAAGCAAACACCTTGAATTGATGAATACGTTCATTGGTTTTCTTTATGCGTTGTTGATGATTGTAATAATCGAACTTGCCCCAATTGGCATTTCCAAATTCAGGAATTTCAAATTGTTGTTCCATAAGAGCTTCATATTTTTTAGTAGCAGTTGATTTTCTTGTTGAAGTCCTTGTAGAACTCTTAGTAGCAGTAGTCCTAGTCATAGTTATCACCAAACGCATCTTCCCCATTCAAGAAGTCCTTGCATGCATGAATCTTAGCTAATGAATAGTTGTAATTCATGCTATCTTTGATTGAGTTCATCCAATCTTCCATTTCATCTTCTGCACATTTGATGGCTTTAGTTTCATCGTTCTCATCGATGATTTGATAAAGAATGCTTAACATCTCGTAATAGGTTGAGATGTATTCAGGATTACTTCTCTTTTCCCAATCGCTGAATGAATCGTCTGATTCGATAAATGAATCAATGTGTTTGTTATCTTCGATATCCCTAAGTTGTTGTAATGTCATCATCATTTCCCCCTTTTGTTTTCTATGTGCTATAATGGAAATGGCTTTATTTTTGAGCCATTTACCTCATGAGTTATCTGTTGGTTTGGTCGCCTAAGCAGATAACTCTTTTTCTTTTTCCCTAATCGCCTGCTTTGAATTAGGGTAATATTTCAAGAATACGGATTTAGGTATCACGATTCTTGATAGATGCTTACATTCGTATGTGTCGCTCCATCCTGATAATGTTCTTAATCCTAAAATCACTTCATATGCTTTTCCTTTGGAACATTTCATAAGCTCCATAACTTCTTTATATCCTAGGTAGCTCATATAAATACGCTCCAAAGTAACAGGCATAACGTAAGAATCAGGAATACTGTTAAACGATCAATTTTGGAATTCATCTTGTGTATTTCCTCTCTCGTTTGAATGTAATCATCAGATAGTTGCTTTAACAAAGTGGTTGTTTTCTTACTGAACTCGGTATTCACTTTGTTAAACTGTCTTTGTTTTGCGATAAAGTTATTGGTATTGGTTTGAAACAACATTTCCAATTCTTCATCTTCAAGACCAGTCCAATTTTCGTCTTTCATTCGCCCCTCCTACTTAAAAATTTCGTTTGGTTCAACGCCTAGTCCGTAAGCAATTCTAGGGATATGCTCAACCTTTAACTGCTTTCGGAAATTAAGAATGTTGCTAAATTGTTGGTCTGTGAATCCAGCTTTTTCGGCAACGAATCCTTGTTTTAACCCTTTTTCGTTAAGAATGTTTTTAATGTTTGTAACAATCTTCACGTAATTATCGCTTGTCAAATTCCCACCTCCTCTTTTTACAAGTTTCTTGTAATCACAACTACATAATATCAAAGTATCTTGTAATGTCAACACTTTTTTACAAATTTCTTGTAATTTTTTTATTGAGCTATTTGTAAAATGTAGTTATAATGAAATTGGGGGGTGAAACCATGAGTATAGGAAGTAGAATCAAAGAAAAAAGGTCATGAGTATTTCGCAAACTATGCCAGTGGAAATAGCATGATTGGTAAAGGAATTAAAGATGGCGATATCATTATTTTTGAGAAAACAAACATCTTAGAAAATGGAGATATCGGCTCATTCTGTATTGATGATGGCAACTGTGTTTGCAAAATCTTTAGGAGACTTTCTAATGGAATGATTATTCTTGAAAGTGCAAATGACAAATATGACCCTATACCAGTTGATGTTACAAATGAATGTTTCAGGATTATTGGAAAATACGTAGGAATGATAAGAATAGGATGATGATTATAAAAAAATAAAAAAATTTAAACTTTTTTTATTGAATTTGTACCTCGTTGTACTCTACTGTACTTAACTATGCTTTACTGTACCTTATTGTACATTTGACAACTATTTTTTTTACTGTATAATGAAAGTACAAAGAAAGAAAAAATGTATGTCTAGCTCTTCTTTGTATTCGTCTGCTCATGTTGGCGCATGAGCTTTTTTTTGTCTTAACAAAAATAAAAAGAGCCTATTCAAGGCTCTTAAAACAAAGAAAATTTAAGATTGAAAACTTAGAAAATGAATATAAATTGCCATTAATATGAAAATATCTGACTTTCGCCATACATAACACTTGATCGTGTATATTCAGACACATTGAGAATAAGTCTGAGCTACAAGTTGCGACCTTATAGCTTCTTACCCTTTTGAACCAACGAGGGGAATAATACCCCCAACTTGCACTCGTCTTTCAGATCTAATAATTTCCTTTTAGCTTCGTTATCTGTAGAAATCGTTCCTATACGCACTCTGAGCTACTTGTACCTGCTACTTGTCTTATAGTGTATTTCTACACATCACGTGCAATGTCTTTGTTGGGTATTTCCTACATTGGCTTTATATAGCTCCCACTATATCGCTTGTAGGAGAGGACGTGTTTCCACGACTTTTTATTGCAGACACGACAAGTTCAGTTCCTTTACATATTTCAAGGTATGCACACGTGGTTAAGTTTGAGGTTTCCTCATTCAGGATATATATTGCTATATATCCAACTTCTTCCTGATAAACTATCGTTTCATCAGGCAATAAGCCTTGTTTAGCCACGTTCCATGCAAGTTGACACCTCTCTTCACATGGTTGACATTTTCATATCAAAGAACAATTACGAGGGTATTTTACCACCTGAAATTGCCAAAGTGAACTATCATAAAAAGAAAAAAAGCACATTTTTTCATGTGCTTTTTCTCTATGGAAAATTTCGCTAGACCGAGTTCGTCTGACACAAAGGATAATCAGACACATATATTATAAACCTAAGATATGTGAAAAGTGAACTATACAAAAGAAAAAAGATGCATTTCTGCATCTCTTCTCTGAAAAAGAAAGGGGTTAAAATAGGAATTAATTGACGTACCCACGAAGCTAAAGCTTCGGGGATTCCAAAGAAGTTTGCTGCGATTATGCTAACCTTATCCTTTGAGGATTCGCCAAAAATCCTTGACACAGTATCGACGAGTCGAACCTGTTTGCTTTTCTTAGAATGTTTGCTGCGCCGTTCACGTCAGCATTGATTTTTGTACCATTTGCGCTTTGATACAAACCTCTGTAGATGCGTTTTCCGCTGAACTTGCCTTTATATGGTTGTTCAGGATTGTATTCTGGCAACACATCGTTGTCAAGAAAACTCGACTTCGAGGTGTAACTCTCTTCTTGCTCAATGTACTGGATTTCGTAGCGTTCACAAAGATTTTTAATCGTACTGCGCAAATCTCCAAAAGGAATATTCGTAAATGTTTGATTGTTTGCCCTTCCAATGTTCACGCTACGCTTGAAATCTTTGTTGTAACCAACTATGATAGTGCCAATATCGTTAAGAATACAGTAGTCAACGATATACCTTGCTGCTTTGCGGATAGCATCTTTCACCTGATTGTTACGCTTTTCTGTGATACGATAGATACGTTTCGTCTTTCCGCCCTTGATGCCTTGCTTATCAGCGATGCTTTGCAATCTTGCTCTTTCTTTATTCCAACGGTGATTGATTGATTTGATACCACGTCCGTTCAAAATGAACGGCGTCCCGTTCGTAGGAACACATGTTGCAAGATTGTCAACACCAATGTCAATGCCTAATGCGTTGTCTTCGTTAAGACTTTTTGGTTCTGCTTGCACCGTATAGACATACTGAATCTTAAAGTATCTGCCTGAAAAGTCGCAAGGAAGAATACGCACTTCTTTGATAGTGCTAGGGTCAATCCTGTTAGGGAATGGAATCTCCACCTTCAGCCCTTCGTGTTGATGTTTAAATGCGTAGCTCATTGGAAGTTTCAAATTCCCATTGCGAATGGAGATTGCGTTCTTCTGAAGGACTAACACAAACATTCCACCCTTTTTGCGATAATGTGGAATCTTGATGTCCTGAAAACGGTATTCTCCATTATTTGCTTTCTTCACGAGATTGAAAAAAGACTTGAACGACCTATCGACAACACGAAGAATCTGTTGCGCTATACCAGCCTGCAGAAGTGCGTAGTTCTCATTTTCTTTGCAAGCATGATAGTTACTTTCATAGGTCAAAAATTGCTTCTCCTGAAAATAGTATTGTCTGATATTGTACAATCCTACGTTGTAAAGGTTATTTGCGTATCTGCACATCTCTGCGATTGCCTCGTATGCTTCTTTGGAAAGACCTTTGAGTGTGTTTGTCTGCGTTGCGTACATTTTGTTCTCACCACTTTTCTAAACTTTAATATATTTATACTATATTGTAAGGTTTAGAATTTGTCAAGACTTTCCTTGATTTTCGATATATTCTTTCAAGGTGTCAGAACTAACTTCGCCAATCGACGCGATGAAGTAACCGTCAGATCAAAATGTACGTTCTTTCCAGAAACATTTTCGCAGGTAATTTGGATATTTCTTCCAAATGTGATAGGTCGTGTAGGACTTTAAAGTCTTAACGAAATTTGCAAGATTCGTATTTGGTTCTACTTCAATCATGTAGTGAATATGGTCTTTGTCCGACTCAAGATACCAGATGTCAACATTGTGTTTCTTAGCTATTTGCTCAGACAGCTTTTTGATGTCACTGGATATATTACTGGCACTCATCAGTTTCAACCGATACTTGCAAACCAAGATGAGATGATATCGTAACAAGAACTTGCAATGCCCTTTACTTCTGTACTTTGTATCCATTCGTTGACCTCCGTGTGGTGTTATATTTTCTAACGATACACAAGGTCAACCGCCAGCCTAAGCTGGCTCAAACTGCCTTACATCCACCAAGCTAAAACTTGGTGGTTTTACGGCTCAAAATATAAAAAACTACCCTCTTTTTGAAGGTAGTTTTTATTTACACAGTCAAAATAGTTTTTACATCAAATTACTTAAACAGGTTTACAATTTTTTGAATTAACTTTGTCGCCCATTTCAGGAATGAGTTTAAAGTGTTCAAAACAATGTTTACCAACCCAATATCCAACTTTTCATCATCTTCATCTGTTGGGGTATCAGGTTCGCTAGGTTCTTGTGGTTCATCAGGTTTTTCAGGTTCTTCAGGTTCAACTGGATTAGACTTAAAGTAGTCAACTTCATGATATGCAACATCTTTATCAATTGGTGTTGAGGTGTACTGATGCATAACACCTTCGGCAGAAAAATCTCCTTGACAAGTACCATCATTCGTACCCCAATTGGCAATCCATTTCGGATATCCATTTTCTTCAATCATAGATTCAAACCATGAACTAGAGGCATATACACCTGTAAAATATCCACGTTTTTTGAAGAAATCACAGAAAACCTTACAAACCATTGAGCAATGCTCTTTGTTCAAATATCCATTTTTCTGTTTCCAACCATCGGCATCTTCCATATCCATCCATACACCCATCTTGATATCTCTATCTTTGATCAGATTGTATGTGTATTCTGCTTGTTCTAGTGCAGTTTGTTCATCGCCACAATAGTCATAGCAGTATACACCATATGGAATGCCTAATTTATCTAGCTTATCGGCGAATGTCTTGAACTTCTTATCTTCTGTCGTCCACCAATTCGCACGCAAGATAACAAAATCGTATTGTGAAAAGTCAATGTTTCCGTTGTTGTGTTCAGACAAATCAATTCCTTTCATCTTAACACTATCAGGAAATTCTTTTGTAGGTTCACTTGGTGTTTCAGGTTCGCTTGGTTTATTTTCTTCCTCAGGTGCAGTAAATGTTGCCCAAGGGTCTTCACCTTGTACTTCACTTCCACTAACGGCCACAAAACAACGAATACTAGGGTCATTCTCATATAACCATGAAATATATCTATGTCCGTTTCCTACCCATTTTTCTGTATATCGTTGTGTTTCACCTTTTACATAGCTACCAAACTTCGGACCAGTTGGACTATCTCTATGACATATAATAGGTGTATCGTTTGTAAAATGTGCAATACCATCTTCTTGAATGAGTTGGCTAGGGTCATAGCCACTTGTTGTACTACCACTACCTGCGTTGCATTTTCTCCAATTCCCTGCCATAGGGGTGATAATGTTCGTATCATCTACATAGAATGTATCGTCAACGTAACTTTCAATAGCAGTAAAAGTATATATGCCATAGGAATTATATGCCATATTACCATTCGCAGACTGTGTGAATTCGATATGCAAATGAACACCACTTGCTCTACCTGCATCACCCATGTTCCCTAACTGTTGACCTTGTTTAATCACCATGCCTACATACGCATTAAAGGTGTTGTCATGGACTGTTTCAAAGGTAACAATACCAAAGTACCCATTTGGACAATGTACCTTGTTAACAGTCTGCCAAGTGGCTTCTCCGTAGCTTGGAATGGTTTTAATACATTTTACTGTAGCAGGTGCATAATAAGGTGCTCTATATCCTGCAGTTCCACTAGCAAAGTCAACTGCTTTTGTTCCTAAATGTGTTCCAACATTTTCTACCTGCGTAATTTTAAACTCGGTCATAGGACACATGAAATATTCATATCCATCACTAGCGACATATGTTTTATTCGGTTGCATAAAATCTCCTTTCTTGCACGAAAAAAAGGGCAAACTTAAAAAAGTTGCCCTTTTGCTTTGCCTATTTATTTTTAATTTGTGTTAACTCGTGTTAACGTATCTTACCTGCCTCATTGAATAATCGATTTTGAATCTCTTCTTGGCATTCCTTAATCTCTTTTGTGTTATTTCCGTCAAGGTCATGTGTTAATAAAGCGTGTAATGATTTTAAGAACAGTGAATTGATTTCGGCTTGTTCTTCTAAGGATTTATCATCCTGAGTTAAGAATTTGTTTATCTTTTCCACTTCTTTCTCTAACCTTTCGATACGAATGTTTATATCGTTTTTCGGTTTCTTCATTGTTTGATAGAAGTTGTAACAAACACTAAATGCACTAAGAATACAACTTAATGCAACAAGTTGTGTTATCGTTTGCGATAAGTCAAACAGTTGTGCTCCATTCATTAGGCTTTATTGAAACCATCGTTAAAACCACATACTGCACTCTCAATCAGTGTCTCAAGTTCGGTATTGGAAATGGTTATTCCTTTCTCTTGTAAAAGTTTGCTTGCCCTTTCCAATGCCTTTTCTAATTTCTCCTCGCCATGAATATCTTGATAGACTTGTTCGACATACTGAACAGTTGTATTGACAACATCTTTTTTGGTTTCGTTGTCTACATACTGGTTATATAGCTTTTTGACATACTGCCCTGCATACATCAAGCCACATCCAACAACAACTGCAATGAAGTCTACTAGACTTGGCATAATCTGATTTAAGAATTCCATTGTTTTTCTCCTCTCTATTGTGAAATGACAATTCTATGCGCTTAAGATTCAGTACCAATCTATTCTATTAAAACGAAAAAGTTGTTAATTAAATCCTGAGGACTATAAGTAAAACTGTATTCTGTTCCTTCTTCATCTTCCCCATGAACACATTTATAAACCTTTTCTTTCCATAAATAGTATTTCCCTACTATATATGTAAAAGCATTTGTATTTACATCTTCAGGAACATGAATTGGATCATCTAATGTTCCACTCTCAGTTTCAGAAATCTGCGTATAAATTGATGATGTTCCTTCCCCTGGTGTCCATTGACTTTGAAATTGATGATTAGGTGGAATAGTTTTATAAAGAACACCATTGTGTTTAAATTTAAATCCTGATTCTTTTGCAACATATGATATTTGACACAAATAATCATAATCAGGATATAAATCGATTACTTCGAGAGATTCTTTATCTTCTAACTTTTTAGCGTTTAGAACTGCCATTTTACATAGTGCCTTAAATTTATTGATATCCATTAACTACCTCCGTAAACACTTTTGCCATGTTATTTTGCTCTTCTTCAAGTGTTTTGATTCTATCTAAAAGAGAATCTCTAATTGTTGGTTTATCATCTACTAATTTCCATGCTTTTTCGATACAATCTTCTTTTTCAATATAATTTGGTTCGTAATGTTTTCCGATTTCTTCATTTACAGGCATTTCTGTTGCAACGATTTTTTTATACCCTTTTTGCAATAAATGTTCTTCTGTCGGATTCCAAATATGTTTTCCATCAAGAGATATCTCGCTAGGATTTATAACGATGCTTTCGTTAATAAATTTTCCGTAATTCATATTAACCTCCTCTTTTTGCAGAATAAGTAACCTCATTCCAACACCCCGTCTGAATCACAGTGTTAGGATAATACGACTTTAGCGCTTTAATTTGCGCTTGGATATCTTCGGGTAAATCTTCTTGAGTTGGTTGTGATAGCTTATAAACCGCCTTAGCACCAGTGGTTAATTGACCAGTTGTACTCATAAAGATAGTTCCCACTTCCTCGCCATTATAACTATCAATATAACCATTTAAACGGTTAACTTTACCAGTTAAACTATCAATATAATCGGCTATATACTGCTGTCCGTCTATTGTTACGTTATCACCACTTTCAACGGGAATACCTCGTAAAGTGATAGGTTCGGATAGTGTGATTGTTTGTTCTTTATACGGTTCATAAGGCAAAAGTGTTGGACCATAATTACGCATAATTTTAACCGTTACATTGTCAATCGTTGCTCCTGGCTTGACAGTCAAAACAATATCGTAATTTCTACTATCATCATCAATAATTCTATTTTCAGATTTTGAATTGGTTCCTATATTTCCAACATAATATGCATTAACATATACATTCGCATCATCTTTATCAGATATTAAACCAGTTGATATAGCATCACCATTTTTAAATCTATTAGGCCTAATTATTACAAATTCACTATTACCTGTTCCGTCATTAGTACCGTTTATAGTTATAGATTGGTCATCGTTAACGGTAAAAGTTACCCCCTTAACCGTTCGTGTTCCATTATGATACGGATACTTAATCAAATTCGCACCTGTAACCTTAATCTCATTTACTGTTTTTGAAATAATAGGAATAGGATTTTCAACACTTGGTGTTCCATCTTGTGAAGATTGACCGTAGATATTCAACTTCTGTAATCGCCTAGAACTAGAATCCGTAATTATCGTAGGGTTTCCTTGAGCTACCTTTGCGATTGTATTTAACATCAACGATCTTCTTCTATATTGACTAGCCATTTGTTACACTCCATTCTTGGAAAACTAGATAATTATTAACAATATTACATTCGTATCTTGTATTTGCTTGGATTCCCATATCGCTTACAACTGTATCAGGAAGAATTAAAGTCGTTGGAGAAGCGCCACTAGTAAATGCGAACCAATATTCGTTAACAACACCCTCTTCTCCTTCTTGCAAAGTAATATCCAAACTTGCTATTTCTCCCCATGTATGAAATTCGTTTGGTGGCAAAGTAAATGTAGTGTCGTTCGTTCCGTGTTCAACAAGTTTTGTTTTTGATACGATTTTTAAATCATCTGATGTTAAATTGCCCTCTAGTGTAACTCCATTAATGCTTGGTTTGTTTTCAATATTGTTATAATCGCTTAATCTTTCTTCGACTTCTTTAAGCTCATCTTCAGTTACATATTCAACATCAGGTTGACTTGGAACTGGAACAAGAATCTCATCGTATTCGGTAAAATTGCATTCGCTCATAATACTAAACTGCCTCCTTTGCTTCTCCTAAAACATTAAAATATATATCTATAACTTTTTTGGAATCTCCTGCTACATTTGTGTACATAGTTCCTTCTTTTGCCACTCCGTTTACATTTACAAGAACCTTTACATTCTTTAATCTTGATGTTTCAAAACTTATTATGTCGGTTTTCTCTCCTTCTTTTCCATCTGAATTAATAGAGCTTAAACTTGCAGAATACCATGTTTCGGGTTCTAATCCTGTAATCGTATAATCCAATCTTGTTATTGGCGATATTTTCTTAATTTGAGTTGTCGTACTTTCGTCATACAGATATAATGCATATCCAGTAGCATCTGCTACTGCATCCCATGATAAAGTTGCACTAGTCGGTGTAGTTTCTACTACCGATAAACCTCCAGGTGGGTCTAAGATTTCTTCAGTAATCGAGAATGCATAATACCCACTATAGTCTCCGTAATTTCCATCATATCCAACAACTCGAACAAAATAATCTCCAGATTCCAAATTACTAAAAACGTAAGTTCTTCCTTCAATTGTTTGCGATTCTAAAAGTGATTTATCACTATCGTATAGACTAAAGTTGTATTGGCTTGCTCCTACATCAGAACATGAAACTGTAACTTGATTTACTCCGATTGTTGTACTAACTGTTGGAGCACCAAATTTATCTGTTATAACACTTAATTGTGTTTCCTCTCCCTCTATACTTCCATTCATGCCTTTTACAATGACTGTATATTGAGTATAGGATTTTAAACCATCTACCAATAATTCTGTTTCAACTTGTTCATAAGATTCATCAAATAAACTGGGATCGTTTGTGTTTTTCACTTCTATTGAATAATAGGTTGCGTTGGTTGCTTCATTCCACGTACATATGAAACTGGTTGCTGTCTTTTCTGTATATATCAGGTTAACAACTTGTCCTACATTAATTTTCGTTGAAAATGAGTAAGAATCAGATACATCACTTCGATTTCCATATACATCTTCTGATTGGACTGTTACAGTGTAATTTTGGTTTGGAGAAAGATGATTAAATGTATATCTCGTGTCCGTTGTTATATATGCCGTAACTGCTCCATCTTTGTGTTTCAACGTAATATGATATTTAGTTGCGTTTTCTACGCTTGTAAATTCTACTGTTGCTGAGGTGGAGGAAATAACATCTACATTAGTAATTGTTGGTGCTTGCACCTTAGCGTTAATACTGGGAAATAACGTTTTTATGTTTTTAGTTGTCCAGTCAAATTCAGGTGTATCATATTGATTTATGCCAGCTATAAACTGCGTTGACATCAGAATATCAGGAACACTTCCATCATTGTTATAATTGACTGTTACACTTGCGTATCTATCACCACTATGTGTCCAACACCCACCAGCAGGAACATTAACTGCATCATTAACATCAACAACAGGGCCTCCCATAACTTGCCAACCATATCCGTTGTTTACTCCTTCGTTATTGTGGAATGTATGATAATTATCCAATGAACAACACTGTTGATTTGCCAATGTGATTTCAAGTTTTCTGTTTTCTAAATCTTGTTTATATGCTACATAATTTGATACACGATAATGTCCGTTTGTCCATCCCTCAATCCAACCTAATTCATGATTTGCTCCATATGCCATAGATTATTCCTCGTACTGGATATAGATATCTCCGTCTTTCCAAAATTCCGGGGGATTTTCTGATGTTCCAGAATATATATCAACTGTTTCTGGTATTTCGATTTTTACATAGCCGTTTCCACTATTATCCAATTTGATTCCGTGATAATCCCCATTATCTTCATATCCTGTTTTTAGACCACCAACATTTTCTTCTGATGCTAAAGGTATAGATTGTTCGTCATCTTCAGGAACTGTAACATAGGCTTTTCCGTTGTCTAATTTGACTGCAAAATTTCTTCCGTTTTCACTATATCCAATTTTGATTCCGCCTAAATGGTTTGAATCTGCTTCAGGCAATGTGTAATTATTAGCGTTCTCTTCAATTCCTTCTAATTTTTCTCTTTCTTCTTGCGTAAAACATATATCGCAATTTACTCGAACCAATGAATCTCCGTTAAACACAAATAATTTTCCATCATCTGTTAAATAAGCATGGTCTTTATCAGGGTTTGTAATAGATTGTTCGTCCGTTACTGTAATAAGCCAAAATTCACACGCTTCACCCATCATAGGTATGTGTACTTTATAGCTTTTTTTACATACTCGTGGATTTAGACTCATTGTTCGCCTCCTTTCATTTCGGCTTTAAGGATATCGCCAAAACAAGCACTGCATTCCGTGATTGTTACACCTAGAAATTGCGATAATGCCTTGATGAACATTTTGTTAATTTGCAAATACAAAGAAAATAATTCTTCGTCTTTATCGCTTGCCTGATATGCTTCAAAGGTTGTGTACATAGCGTATGACAAGTGCTTTATCACACACCAATATTCCTTATTGCCTTTTTCTCCATAAAGCCTGTACAAATAAAGCATGAGTTCTCTACGTGTCTGAGCTTGTGCTTCTAAATCTTCTTTAAGCTCATTGATGATTTCCATTTGATCAGAAATTTGTTCATCCTCAATCATGCCATTTTCTATTTCAGATACACGCTTTTCCAGTAGTGTTTTCGTATGTAATTCGGTATTTCCTACTTGTGTGAAAGCACGTATCAAATCTTCGGCTATACTGTCGCTAGAGTGTTTATTCTGCACTTTTAAGCCTCCTTTTATACATGGCTATATCTTTTCGCATTTGGTCTTGTTTATGTTTTCTTTCCTTGTCAAATTCCTTGCTACGATACTTCAAAAAAGCAATTGCAGTTTGATAATCGTTAGGGTGATTTTTCAAGTGAAGTTCCATTTTTTCAAGTCTGTTCATATGCGTTTTTCCTACAATAAAATTATATAATGGATTTTAAAATAGTGAGTTTTCGCAAACTATCGATTGCAATGTGAATACTTCATATAGTTGATAATCTTCACATCAAAATCTCCATTGCCTACCACTTGCACTTCTTTATAACCAGGTTCTAAAATTTGGTTTCTTTCGGATTCGTTCATATATCCAGTCGCAAGAAGTACATCATAATGTGCAGTTCCTTTGTTTGGATAAACACCATTTCCAGTAATCCAAGCTCCATTAAACTGAGATTGGAAATAAGGTGTTAAATCGATTCCATCAATCAGAATCTGAAAAGAAGTTGCACTTGCATTTTCGATAACGATTTGAAACTCGTATCGGTTGTAATAAATCAAGTCTTGGGAAACACTGATACCAAGCGTGGCTGGACTGCTTGCAGAACCATGACCAGTCAATTCATATCCGTACATATCGACACTTTGATTTCTACGTTGTACAGAACTGTATCGTTGCTTCTGTTTAAGCTCGTATACGTTCTCTGCAAGGATATTTATGGCTCTGCTATATTCATCCATCATGATTCTTGTTTCCCCTCTCTATCAACTCGTAAGAACTTCTCAAGGGTAAGTTCTCCAGTGGTCGTTCCATTGGCATTAATGTTTCGTTCCATTTTTACAATGTAATACCAATCATCTTCTTCTATAAGCTTACGCATATAGTTTGAGCATTCTTCGATATGGAATTTCTTCATATCGTAAATAAAACGAATCTTATCACCTACATTGATATCGCTAGGTAATTCTTCGGTCTTTACAGTGATTTGATATTTTCTACGAGCATAGATTAGTTTTTTGATCGTAGCATCGTACACTGCCTTGGCACATTTGATTCTATCCTCATCGGTAATGTTCTTAACACCATTGCCTGATTCAGGATTGTATGTTCCTTGCCAAAACTCAGGTTTTACACGCAACCAACCTAAGATATTTGCAGTCGATATAGAAGTAACTGTGCAATATGGTTGAGGTTGATTCTGCCCAAAGAATTGAGCAGTACCATTTCCGTTATCAGAAACAAACATAGCTACGTGAGAATAAGGTGTATCTCCAGCTTTATTAAAGACTGCCCAATCTCCAAACTGAGGTGTACTTGGATAATCAAAATACGCATCATATCCTAGGGATTGTCTATTGAACCAAATATTCCATGCATATCCATCTCCACCAATGGCTCTAGACGGATTTGGATAACCAATGATTTCAAGGCATTTTTTGAATGTATCAACACATTGATAAGGTTGTTCAGGTGGAACTCCATCCATATCAATAGATTGTCCATTATACTCATCTATAAAGCCTTGAGGAGACCAGTTACCACTTCCTACTGGTTCTTCTTCATCTTCTACATCTTCTTCCAATGAGAAAGGGTTTAAATCGTCAAAAGCAAACGTTCCCTCAATAAACAATCCACTTTCCATTGCAACGGATTCTGTATCGATAACTGCATATTCCAATTGGTTGTTTGGTGCAAGTTTTGGATAATCGATATAGTTATAATCACGTTCGTTATTGATATTGTTACGAATAATCACAACTGGAAAATTAGGGTCTTGCAAGGATGTATCGTTATATACCTCTCTTAAAGATAACGAGGACATTCCACTGTCTGATTTATTCGCATACACTGTTGCCAAGTTGATAACGTTCGACCAATCCTCGTTGATTTCAGGTTCTTCTAAGATATGGACATTGGTTTTTCCACTTGGTCTTAAAGAAACAGTGTAATTTTTCTTCTCTCCAAAAACACCTACTTCAATTCGTTTATCCTTGGTTAAAGAAACTCGCCAAAATAAATCAGGTGTTAATTCACACGTTCTTGTTAAGGCACTGAGTTTATCCTGCCTTGAATACACATAATCGATGACTTCTTGAGATGCTTTTTCATCAAAGCTCATAATCCATTCATTTGAATATTTCATCTCGTCATCTTCATAGATTTGAGGTATCGTCTTATCTTTCGTGGCATAGTTTGTAGGCACTTGTCTGTATTCCCATTCCTTGATGACATGAGAACAAGAAATACTTAATACACCAGTATTTGTGTTCACGTTTACAGACTGTGTATTGGAATAGAAGATGGCATTTTCTGTATAAATACGAATTTCTTTTCTTCCTCTCAAATAAGGAAGTAATTCGGCTACTCCATCAATGTCTATCGTAGGTATAGACATCATTTCGTTAGACATAGATATATTTGATAAGGATAATTGAAAACGTTTCTTTACATTGCCAAATTCTAGGATTTCAAAATAAGGTATCATTAGTTACCTACCTTTCCTTGTCCAACCCAGTTGTTATTTTTTCTTATCCTCGATGTTCCTTGATTGACTTGTCCTGTTTCACTGCCACTCATGATTGATTTATCTTCCCATTGTCCTGATTTACGAATATGGAAGAATCCACTTGGTCTATTTAAAGAATTCCATTGTTTTGCTTTACGAATTGCCCAAGGCTTAAATTCAGGAATAATCTGTTGAATGGAATATATATTTTCATGTGGTAAAGTTGCATCCTCACCTCGTAGCTCAATCTTTACATGCGTTGTATCGGTTGGTAATTGGAAAAATCCTGACCATTGACTAGACTGTGCGATTACGTGCCAATTTGCTCCGTAGCATAGGCTTGCCCCTCCAGGATGAGAAAAAATCTTAGCGTTGAAAATCTGATTCCAAGAAGCCTGATTATTGTTTGAAGTTGAAACAATCAGTATATAATCATATGTTCCACCAAAAGGAATATAGTGTAAGTTTGGAACATACTGTTGCGAATCATTTACTGCATATCCAACTAAATTCAGTTTAAAAGTAACTCCATAGTTTCCATTATCCGTAAACTCAATCCCTTGTCCAAACCCTGCATTATGAGCATCGGTTAAAGGAATGCCAAATGGTCCAGTTGCACTAGGGTCTCCCCCTAGCACAACATTTGCATAAGGACCTGTATTATCATATGCACCCCAAAATGTGTTCCATTCCATTAGATACCTCCAACAGTATCGTTTTCTGTTTGTCCTGTATTTGTACGGATATATGAGTTTCCATCGGCAGTACCACCAAAGTGATTCATCGTTCCATAAGCTACTCCAACTCCTGACTTCACATTTCCGTCTAAGATATCTCCTGATGCTTCCCAATATCCTGCGTTTCTCATGTTTGTAAGAAGTTTAATCAAAGCGTTCTGAATTTTACTGATGTTTCCGTTTGCATCGCCTAAAGCATCTTCCAAAGCGTGAATAGCATCCCATATCTTTTGAATTTCTTCCCAAATCAATTCAATTTGTTCCCACTGTCCACAATCTGAACAAGCCAACATATCCATTACGTGCATAACATTTTTAGCTAAATCTTCAATTGGTTGATTTGGTTTGCAAGGGTCATAGGCTTGTGCTTTTTCTGCCATTCCACCAACCAAACAATCAATAGCATTATGAATATCTGTGCAATTCTTTCTGCCTTTGTTCATCAATCCTTGATTGGCTTCTAGATTTGCACACATCGTATCTGTTACACCTTTTATAACAAATTCAGGTGCATAAGCTTGTAAGTCCTCACAAGCCTTACATATATCTTTATCTACAACTGCCATAAGCTACCTCCTAGCACGTTGGAACGTTATCCACGTTATTGTTTTTGAATTGAACATATAAGTTTGTTTCATCATCCGCTACCCAGTCATTGTATATAGATAAGAACTGAATCCAATCTGTACTCTGACCTGTTCCCAATGTTCCTGATAAATTCAAGTCCACTGTACGATTGATAGCTTCTGAGATATTTCCTTGTACACTTTCTCGTTGATAGATGACCTCTCCACTAGAATTTGGAACACGAATTGTAATACTTGGTCTAGATGCAGGAACAACACTTGTTGCCGTATATGTGAACGTACTGACAGTTACACTACGTATATGCCATGAAATTTGTTTATTTTCGCCAACCGACATACAGAAATCGGCTTTTCCAGTAACAACTCCATCTCCTACTTTTTCAGTTTGTTCAAGGTTATTCCAATCAGAATATCTGAATACCCAATCTCCGTTACGAGCGACAGAAACAGATAACCCTCTTGTCTCTTGTCGAATCTCATATTTTGCATTGATAGCCAAATTCATAAGCAACATATTCTGCAAACTATTCCAAAGTCCACAGATAGCACAAATGATAGCTTCGTTCATGTTGTACTGATTGGGTAAAAACTGTTCCATGAACTCTTTCCATTTGCAGACATCATATGCAGGTAACTCTTCGATATTTCCTAATATCAAACAGTCGTTTGCAGTCTTTAGATCATCACAAGTGTTATTACCACTTTCAGGATTGAATCCAGTGTTATCACCTAATGAATTACAGACTGCATCGGTTACACCATTTTCATAGAATTCTGCACTTTCTTCTTGTAGTTTTATACAAGGTGAACAATATTCTTCTGCCATACACATTCCTTTCTAGTACGTTATTTCATCTACATAGATATAAATGCTCGCCATTTCACAACATGAATTCTTTACGATTGCGTTATTCATGCCATGTTTTACTGTGAATAGAAAATCATCCAATATTTCTACATTGTTCAAATCCACTTCTTCAAATGGGCAACAATCGCCTTTTGAATACATGACTGAGCCACTTCTATCTATCGTGATTGTTCCGTCATAATCACCTATCAAACGGATACGATTTCCGTTAATACTAATTTCAGGGTTTTGAAATTCACCCTCGATACGAATATCAATATTCGTTGTATCAAGGATAGTTCCTGAATAGAACTGTCCTGCTATCGTTGATTTACATACATCGGCTTTATAGATTTTCTTTCCATATGAATCCTCGCCAAAGAATTCTTCTGAACGCTTGCAGTCATATACAAGCAAGAATGATTCTCCACAACGCATGAATTCATCTAAGATATTTCGACCGACTACACATAAAGAATTTTCTTTTACCAAATCATCACAATGGCACAGACAAGATGCACAATCTTCTTCCATTGGCTTTACGCAGTTCACACAACAATCGCCACAGTTTGTATCGTCTCTAAAGTCATAGCACTCTAGGAAGTTACACGTACTGTATGGAATCAGATACGTTCTTCTAGGGTCTGCAATGTGCCATACTCCCTCATAGAGTTTCAACTCTATATCAAAGGATATATGCCCTTTAAACTTGTAGTAATCGTCTGAGAAGTCCGTTACATAGGCATATGCCCATAGAATCTTGTTATCTTCAATTGCCCATATTCGACCAGTTTTAATCAAGTTTAGCTTGATAAAATCTTTGAGGTATTTCCTCTCTTCTCTTCTATATTTTCGATAGTCAATGTTAATGGTCATGCTCAAGTCTCCCTCAGTTAAAAACTGTTGGGAGGACTTGAAATTCACATAGCTACCATGACCATAGGAATACTCTTCTGTTTCGGTCTTTGTGCTTTGTTTGTAACTCGCTTCACTAATCACATCCGTAGAATCAAAGACCAAATCATTGAATTGAACATATTGTCTTACAGGGTTAAAGTTTTCACAGTTTCCAAACATTTTAATATGCCAATCCTTTCATAAATCTATTTGCTTTTAATCGTTGCTTGCGTTCGTTGCCACCATTGATCGTGATACTTCTATCTCCATAGTTGTAGTTAGAAGTATTGTTCACAATGTGGTTGTAAGTCGCTTGCATCGAATTATTTCCTTGCGATGACATCAAGCCTTTGAAAGCGCCTTTGAAGTCCATATCATTGATTTTTTTCAAGAAGGACACTCCAATACCTTTTACTGCATTTCTTCGCACCACGAACTCTCCAGGTGTCAACATAGCAGGAATAGTATCTGTTCCTCTTCTTGCAAATCCACCTTTAGCAAAATATCCAGTTGGAACTTCGCCACCTCGTGAATCATGTTCTACATTGATGTTTGGTGTTTCTAAGTTCGATACTGCATCGTTGAATGCACTTGCAAAGGAACTCCCTAAATTTGCCCCTGCGCTTGAGAACCTTGAAGCGTACGCATTTAAACCTGAAATCGCAGTCGACATCGCATTAGGAAGACTTGCTACTGCCGTTCTAAATCCACTGACAACCTGATTTCCGTACTGTGTACCAACTGGTGTGAAGTCTTTCTTGCCTAACTCGGCAATCATGGAATCGATATAAGCTACACATTGTCCTGTTACATCGGCTTCTTCAAAACCTGTATACAAGGAATTTCCCCAAGTTGTACCAACAGTTAAGAACTGTTCATCCATGCCCTGCAATCTCGTTAATAATTCTTGGAATTTAGCTATCAAGGCATCGACCTGAGCAGTAATATTCTGTGCATTTTCTACACTGGATAGATTAGCAAGATTTGTAATGACTGTACCAATCTGTGAAATGATACTGTTTATGGTTTCAAAGTTGATTTGAGCTTGACTGATAGATTGCATTTTGCTCACGATGGTGCTAAACGTATCTACAACTTCTTCCAATTGAGCTAGTTTTTCTGTATCAATTTCGACTGCTCCATAACCACTGACTGTTCCACCTAATGCAGTTAACATCGAATTAATGTTCATTCTCAATGTTTTGAAGTCTACATCCATATTTGAGAACGTATCCATCAAGGATTTGCAAGTTGTAACCAAATTAATCATGCCATTCAGTGCATCGATAACATTCTGAATTGTATCTGCACTCATGAAATTTTCCATGTTGTAGCCAACACGTGTTTCACCACTTGGCATTAAATCTTCATTGATTTTACCTAACAAATCAGAAATGCTCTTGATAGCACTGCCAAAATCTTCTACATTGATTGGATTTTCAGTTGCTATTTTAATAAGCTCATTGACTTTAGGGAAAATCTGTAACAAGTTGTCTAAGACACCGATTATGTTTTCGGCATTCTCAGATGTTAAAGAAGTTCCTAATCGAACATCAGGGAATTGAACATCTTTCAACTTCTCTAAAACAGTAGATACCTTTGTAATCGTGGTTGTAAGTTTTTCGACATCGACATCGGGAATTTCTTTTGATCCAAATGCACTTAGTTTATCTGTTAACTGTGATAAAGCATCTATGTTTTCGGCAATGGAAGTTACATTGTCCGTATTCATGTTTTCAATATTGACTGTTGGTAAAGGCATAACAGACTGTAAAGCCTGCAAGATTTCCTTAACGGCTTTCAGGTTCTTTTCGATTGAATCTCCATCCAATGTTCCAACTTCTTGAATTCCCTCAAGCGCTTTTACAACATCGAGTAACTGATTCAAGTTAGAACTTGCTTGTGCAATGTTGCCCTCATCAATTTTCTGTGTTGCCAACTTTCCAATCGCTCCAAAGAATCCACCTGACCATCCAGTTAAATCATCGAGTGCATCGGTAACTGTTTTCATGTTCTTCGATACACCTTTGGAATCGATTTCTATATTTCCAAACTTTTCAAGAGCAGTACCTATATCCATGGCACTGTCTGCCATTGCAGAAATAGATTGACTAACGGCATAAAGAATACCTGCCAATCCTAAGGTGAATATTCCACCAAGAACCATGATGATACCACCAAGTCCATTGCCCAAACTAGCCAAGCCACCTAATGCACCGACTACAATCCCTATACCACCAATAGCAATTGCCATATTTGCCATTTTGGATGCAAAGTTTCCTATATCATCAGGCACTTTCTTATTCACTTCTCCAATGGCTTCTGCAAGCACATATAAAGCTCCTCCTGCACCAATCAAAGAAACAATTCCAGTCAATTGTGTTTTGAAATCAACTGTCTTTGACATGTTACTCATGATTTTGGTAACACCAATCATTGCACCCATCGTTGCTCCTAGAGTAGCGAGTTTAGGAATCAACTTGCTCAAATCATCAGGAATCTTATTATTCAATTGATTGATAGCTTCGACATACAACATCATGTTTCCTGCCATCAACGCAAGTTGAGCCTGATTTCCTAGTTTGGTATAGAATGCACCTTTATCAAAAGTAGTAGTTGCTTTACCTAGAGAATCTGTAACGGATTTGTTTTTATTACTGTTTTGGAAGATAGAGAACAGTGAAGAACCTTTCTTAGTAAAGTTTGCGAATTTACCTTTAGAACCAAACCATTCTGCTAGTTGAGCTACTTTGCTAATTGTTCCCCCACCAAAGGAAAGAACACCACCTAAAACTCTTAATCCATAGGCTAACGTGATATATCCACCAGCTAATCTTCCTAAACCACGTGATATATCGCCACCACCAACAAAACTAGCGAATCCTTTGAACGCATCATAGACTTCTTTTACTAAGTCCACGACACCCTCAAGAACTGGTTTAAAGTCTTTCAATCCGTCTGTGAAATCACCAAAATCAAATTTTGACAATTCGTTTTGAACTGCATTGAATTTATCTATGATAAAGTCTAAGAATTCACCTATCGGCTCTCGATTTTCGTTGATAAAATTAGAAACTCCATACATGGAATCACGCATGAAATTACCAAATTTAGCGATATTCTCAGGAATACTTCCATACCCTAAAGATTCCACAGTATCGTTGATAGACTGAATGATTGAAGCCCATCCTTTTTCAATCTGTGTCTGTGCAACTGTCAAAGATGAACCGATACTTTTTAGTGCGTTTTCCTTAGCTAATTCATTTAAGGCACGCATCGTAGCATTGCCATTTTCGTTTAGCTCAATCAATGCATCCGTAAACTGTTCGATTGAGATTTCACCCTCACCAAGTGCCGTTTTAAATGCACCCATGTTTTCAGATGAATACCCTAGCATTTCGGCTACCTGAGCTAAGGCAGGCGACATACCTGCATCAGTCAATGACAAGTACGTACGAGCATCCAATTTACCAGTACCCATTGCCTGTGAGAACTGTGTAATCGCTCTGTTGGCTTGTTCTTGTGAACCACCAAAGGCAATAACTGAGTTATTCAATGCATCAAAGATACGTACTGCTTTAGGCAAATCACTAGTGATTGAACTAATCATGGTTACAGACTGCATGGCATCGTTCAATGTTGTAGGAAGTCCTAAAATACGATTTTCCAAATCGTCCATTGAAGCATCGACAACACTCGTGTCAAAGTTCATAGCTTGGAATGTTCGTCTTGAGTTGGCAATCGTGTCCATACGATTAATAGCACCTGAGAACGATGTTTCAATCGCATTCATAAATCCACTAGTCATGCGATACAAGGCGCTATATCCAACACCTTGAACTAAGAAATGTCCTATACTACCTAATGGATTGTTGGAAAAGTTGCTTGCTAGATTGGTCATGGAACTACCAATCTTGCTCATACTGTTTCCAAACTTTTGAATTCTTTGTGCTACGCTCGCAATGTTATTCAATTGCGACATGACTTGTTGATAATCTTCTAGTCTTAACTCAAGGTCTATCCTATCGCTTTCAAGTTGTGCAGACTTCCTTGTTAATTCATCCAGTTCCTTTTGGATTTTATCTGCATCGCCAAACTCGGCTTGTAAATCGAGTTTCTTTTTATTTAAAGCATCGATTTGCTTACTGATTTTTTTGTATTCGTTGTAAACATCCTGAAGCTCTCGCTTATCTTGCGTTAGGACTGCTTTTTGTCCTTGCAATAAAGATGATTGTTTCGTTAATTGAGATACCCAAGTGTTTTTTACATCGTCTGATAAAATATCTGAATAACGTATCTGAGCCTTTTGGTTACGGATATTTGCTAAAGCACGATCAATTTCTTCAATCTGACTTTTGATTCTTTGAAAAGACTGTGCATCGGATTCCAAAGTAATCTTTCGATTGTTTAATTCCTTTAACTGAGAATCTAGTTTTGTGATATCTGACTTAACTTTTGTTAGATTCTTGGCTTGGAGGTCAACCTGTACTTTTTGTTTGTTTAGAGCTTTTATCTGTTGCTGAGCAGTTTTCGTATCTAATATCAGTTCTGCACCGACTCTAGGTTGAGACATTTTCTTCCTCCAATTCTTTTCTAGAATAGAATTTCACGGCATACCTATTGACCCTTGGTATTTTCTTTTTAGCCGTTCGGTTATAGCTCTCAATTTCTGAGTATGCTTTTTCTTGTGCCTCGTTTCGATATATTCCGTATGCAACTAATAATTCAGAAACACCCCAACGATCAAGAATATCATTGGGGCGAATTTTCAATATTTTGGCAACATAATGAGCCATAAAAGAGTAGATATTCAAGTCTGCATCGTAGGTTTTTCGGTTATCGGTTTGATTACCACTCTCCTTTTCTGTTAATATCCAAAAACTGTTTCTGTTTCGTTGAAGATTTCAGGGTTGTTAACGATTGTTGCGTATAACGCATTTAACACAGAACCAGGTAGCATATGGTCTGCTAAAACATCATCGATATTCAGTAATGTTTTTACGAAATCATAGATAGCTTGTTGACCTTGTTCTCCTGCCTGATTGTAAACATGAATCATTTCAATGTTTGCCTGCGCTTTCATGACTTCAATTTCATCTTCTAACTGTTTATTTGGTTGAGAAAGAGTAATCTGTCCATCATCATCCTTTGTATACTCTGCACCTACTTTTTTAAGCATTTCTTCAATCTGACTATTACGAGTATCTACAACATTTGTTAGAGCCGTGATAATCGGATAAATGCCTAAAGCCGATTCGACAAGTAACATATCTTTTCTAGGATTGATGTGAATATCTTCAAAATCGATGGTAAACATAATGTATTTACCTACTTTTTTAGCGTTTTTTGGGTACGCTTGAAGTTCTCCTTCTTCAAATCGAAACTTAATTTGGTAATCAACCTTTTTGACTTCCGTTTTGTTTGCATCGCCTACGACTGCGAGATTGCCGTTATTTAAAACGGCATGAGGTGTATCATCCTCTCTCGCTTTTTCAAGACTTTTATTAATATCTAACCAATCATTGATTGTAAATTTGTCCATTATATTGCCTCCTTAGTTTGTATCGGTTTACAGGTATTCGCCTGTGCGATTGTGTTTCATAACATGGAAGAAACTTCCATCCACATCACGTTGTACACTGACTGTGAATGAGAATTCACTATCACTGTTATTGATTGTCTGTGGGAATGAAGTAATCAATACGTTTGGATATTCATGTACTTCAAATACACCATCAGATTGAACTTTTGAGTAAGACATTTGAACTCGTCTTTCGTTGATTCCGTTTTCTGTTGCTACGAAAGATTCAACTTCAGAAGCACGAGGATAAGAGATAATTACTGTCTTACCTACTAATTCTTTATTGAAATATAGATATGAACCCTCGAAATCTACATTTGGATTTAGTTTTGAGTTCACAACTTGGAACTGTCTTTCATCCAAATTCATCAAATTAGGGTGTTCAATGCGAGTTAAGATTGCATCGTTTACATTGCAAGCATCGGCTAAAGAAGCATAAGTGAAACCACATTTTTCAATGTATGCATCAGCAAGTTGTACTTCTCCATATCCCTCGTGGTCTGTTGATTCGTTAACAGTTGCTTCAATTGTCGCAATGTAATAACCATCTGTTTTTTCTGTTCTCTGCATCAATGGGTTTAGCATAAGAACGTTTGGTGTCCACGTAGAAGCAGTGATTGTACGTTCTACAGTCGTTGTTGAAGTGTCGTATTTAGCTCCTAAACACATTTCCTCTAATGCATCGATTGTGTCATCTCCCTCGATACCAGTTAAGCATCCAAGTTTGATAACTTCGTTATTTGCTAAATCATCGATATCTTCAAAGAATGAGATTGAAGACATACCTACCATATATCCTGTTTCTTCTGCACTTGTTGAAGAAACTTCAACTTTCAAACGGATACCCTGAGTAGTTGCAGTCCATCCCTCTCCCTCTGTTTCTTCAGGAGCTTTTGCCAAGTCAACAGTAATTGGTTGATAACCTTCATGAGCAACAGATACAGTCTGTTTATAAACATCGGCATTTGTCATTGTACTGTCTTTGATATCTGCGATAGTTACAGCTAATGCATAATCTCCTGCGACTGGGAAGTCGATATACATGAACATAACACCTGCAGAAAATAAGATAGCGTTTGTAGATTTTGCGAATGTTGCACTCGCCGTATGTGTGTAGTTAGAGTCTGAACCATCATTGTTTGTGTTGATCATCAATGTTCCTGAGTTTTTACATCCAAAGGATTCACAAACGTTAATCATGTCCTGAGGAACAGCCAAACGTGAATAAACTGGTGCAGTAGAGCCTACATACTCAACATAGTTTTTTGTATTGATTTTTACACAAGAATCAATATCACGACTTAAGTTAAAGGTAACTTCTGCAGTTGTTTTATCTAGCTTGTTATAACCAACTTTGTTTGCTACGATTCGATTGATGTTACACTTTGACATTAGGCTTGTCCTCCTTTATTTTTTGCAATAACACGTGTCATGGCTTTTTCTGCTTTGTAACCACCATGTGCATTCAAAACGGACAACTTACGCTGGATAAAAGCGTTAACATCGGTTTTCTTAGTTGTTTTTTTGATAGCCATACTTTTCTCCTTTATTTGAATTTTTGTATTGCCCTTTCTACGAATGGGTCTCCACTCGTTGCTTTTGCCTTCTTTGCGAATACATCCTTTTCATCTTCCACCCAATGCAGGGTTTTTTTTCTTTTTGGACGTACTTCTTTTCTTCCTTTCCAATACGCATTGGAATAATCAAATCCTGCCTTAGCTTTCAGTTGGTTTTGATCAATTCCAACGAAATACCTTGTATCGGATATCTTTTCTTTACACATACAACTTTTTAACGTTCCCTCTTTGCTATGGATTTCATTTCCCATAGTTTCTTTGAACTGTTCGGCTAGATCATCGAACTGTCCTTGAACTGCATCGATGCAAGCCTTAAGCAAATTAGTCTCGTTTGACAAAAGGGTGTATCTCCTCATTGTTGTACGTGTAATGGTAATCTAATAAGAATTGTCCTTCCTTTTCGTTGACTTCGTATTCTCGATTTAAAACGAATACCATAACTCTGCCACTTGGAAGAATCATTCTTTTTGTATATGAAATAGTGTTGGAAACTCGAATTCTTGTACCACAAACTGGACATCCAGTTTTTTTTCGTTCGCCTTTTTCGCCTAAAAACTTAACAATCATACAACCATCCCTAAAAATCTATAACTTCTTCCACAAAGGGAAATTGTTTCCAATTGTCTTTGGTATGCAATCAACAATGTTCGTTGGATATATTCTTCTATCGTATCAGGTTCAACTGGTGCTTTATTTTCTGTTTCATCCTCGCAAGTATCACAGTTACAATCACATTGGTTGTATGCAATGAGATGTTGCAGGTAATCACAGAACACTGGAACAAGACACTGAGGTAAAAGTTCATACCCTGCCGTGTAACGAACAATGATTTTATGCAGTTTCTTACAACTACAAATATCGTTGATACCATAAGGCGATAAGTCGATATATAGCTTATTTTCGTACGCATTGAACGAGAAATCCTCGTCTGCAAGCTCTATCTCTTCAAAATGGATTCCATCTCGTGTTTGTAAAATAATTTGGATTGTTTCAGATTTGATTTCTTTATAGTAAAGATTGGTAATCATCAATCCACCATCGCAATGACAAGAACGGATGAAATCCACATCGAAGACCTCCTCTCTATCACTAGAGAGGAAAGTCTCGCATGAACTGTTTTTCCAACACGTTATAGAACTGATTAAATCGACCAATTGCATGACATTCTTTTTAAACGAATCATCGTTTTTATCAGATTGTCTGATGCAATCGCAACTTGTTTGTAGTTGTTCGTAGATTGTTTCAAACATTATTCAGTTGCAATGTTAATTGGAACGATTGTCTGAGGTTTAATAAGAGCATCCAAACCATCCAAAGTAGCACCCATACAAGTTGCACTTAATGGAATGTCTGTGATAACGGCTAATCGGTTAGGGTTTGTTCCAAAGACTGCACCAAAGTTGTAGTAGAACGTACATTCAGTAGCACATCCATCAGATGGTGTATCAGTTGTAGAGATTGTTCTACGGATGAAATCTTCACCTGGTGATAATGTTGTACCCATGATTCCACCAACACTTCTTCCGTCTAACATCCATACATCCCCAGTTCCCTTAGCTACATCTACTGGAACTGTCTTATCTTCAATGAATCGATAACCCATGAAACGAACGTTTCCATTTGCATCTTTCGTCCAGTTTGCAGGAAGTTCGCCATTGAATTTACCTGGAACGATAACTTCTTTGATAGCCATATATGTTAATGGGTGTACTGCAAAAATGATTTCACCAGTATTTGCACCACTCATTACGGCTAAACGACAACCTAATGAATCAAAAGCGGCCAAAATATTCTGTCCTAAGATTTTGATAACTGTTTTATCTTCTACAACTTCCAACAATCCGTGGAATGGTTTCAATACAGAAGTACCAGTTGCAGAAGTACCATTGATAATGTTGTAAGAAGTGAAGTAAACCATGCTTAAACGTGCCATACGATCACGAGCTTGTCTTACTGTTTCACCCTGACGAGCAAAATAACCAGTTAAATCATTTGACCCAAAACGTTTTTTGCTCCATACAAAGTTTTCTAAGATTTTGTCGCAATCTTTCAAACACAATAGCTTTAATGGAACTTCTGAACCACATTTAGCTAAATCAAGTGGTGTCCAGCAACATTCATTTTGAGTATCTTCAGGCAATGTAGTTCCAACTTCCCAAGGAAGCACGATATTTAATTCACCTGAAGAATCACGATGAATCTGTGCAGACCCATTGTTAAATGCAGTCTGAATCTGACGGCTACGAGATGTACTCAATAACCACTGAACCAATGGGAAATTATTTTGGAAATCGTTTGCTAACTGATTCTGTGAGAAATCAGGTGCCATACCGATTTCTCCAATATTGCTAAGCTTAGCGAAATCGACAATATCAACTGAATTGTTTTCTAAAACACTTGTTGCGAATGTAGGCATTATTTATCTCCTTTCTTAGGTTCAAGACTTCCTAAAAATCCAAATTCAGGATTTACAGTTGGTTCTTCCTTTTTAGAAGTTTCTGTTCCGTTCATTAATTTTTCTAAACGACTTAGAACATCTTCAACCTGTGAATTTAATTTCTCCTCTTTTTCTGCCTCTTTTTTATCGTCTACTTTTGTTTCTTTTGCTTGTAATTCTGCGATTTTTTCTTTCAATTCCTTGTTTTCGTTTTCCAAAGTCTCGAATTTCTCCATGAAACTTTCAAGAATTGTTAATTGATCGCTAGATAATTCGATTTTTTCTTCCGTAACTTCTTTTTCTTTAGGTTTTTCAGTATTCAAATCTTCTTTTGGTTGAATATCTTCTTTTTTACCCGATAACAAATCTTTTAAATTCATTTCATCTTCTCCTTCTATGGTTAGATTTACGTTTGTACTGTCGACATTGGCAGGATTTCCAACAACGGAAAATCCTTGAATATCGATTTCTTGTATGCAAGGAAAGCCAAGTGCAAATGACTTTCTCCAATCCATCCTTGTTGCCATTTCAACACTGACAGACAAAGGGATTTCCTGATTTTTTAAATCTTGTACGATATGCAGTGAATCATTTAAATGAGCACGTACATTCAACGCTTGTCTTCCGTCTTCCAAATCCACGATTTCTAGGTCTTGTTTTGTCCAAGTTCCTAGATTTAATGGCAAAGAGAATAAGTGAATATGTGCCAAAGAGATATATCCTACATAATCATCAGGGAGATTGTTATAAAACTTCTGTATCGCCCCTTTTTCGATAAATAGACGGACATCTTCGCCACCCTCATACATAATTGCCCCCTCGTTTAACAAGCGTGTTGGCTTGTCCTCTAGGAACGCAGAATTTGTAACGGATAACATCACGTTCTTTTCATTTAGTGATTCTAGGTTGATGGATTCATCGATGTTCTGCTTTGCTTTTTTACGAACATCCAAACTTTTTTGAATGTTTTTTACGATAGTTGGTACTGGCATTACTCGATTACCTCCAACGGATTGTAGGCAAGTTTTTTAACTCGCCCTCCACACTGCTTGCATAATTCAATTTTGTATGGAATATTATTTGCCTTAAGCGAATCTTCCATCGCTTTTGAATAAGGCTTTTTAAACACGCAACCTCGAATTGATTTTTGGAACAATTCGTCTTCAGGAAGCTCATATTCCACACCTGGATCAAGGACAATATAGGAATATTTTGTAATTCCTTTTTCACGATAGACTACATCCACTTGAGTACGTTCTTTGATCGCATCGTGAAGTTTAAACGTTGCTATCTTTTTTGCTTGTGCCACGTTTTGTCTTCTTCTCTACTGGTTTTAATTTGTACTCTTTGTTTTGTCCTCTTAGATATGCAAGTCTTTCTTTTTCAGTGGTAAACCACTTAACTTCTTTTTGTTTGTCCATCTCTAGCAAAGCTCTAAATCTTTGCAATCATAATCAGTAGTGGATGTTGTCTGTGTAGCCAATCGTTCAACCGATTTAACGTTTTCAAACAAAATAGTTCTAGCCATAACGTCCGTAGCCGTTGGAGTTGGTTTTGCCATGTTCGTTTTGTCATAATACGTGAAACCGATAGCGTCTCCTTGTCCATTCAAATAAGATTGGTACATTGCCCAAAAGTTTTGAGCTTGCTCATCTTCCAATGTAATAACTTCAGAAGTTGTGGAAACAGTATTTTCCTGTGCTGAAACTTCAGGTTTTAAAGTGATTTTTACATCGAATGTTCTTTTGTTAGTTGCCATGTTTTCTCCTTTCAATCAACAAAAAAAGGCAATATTTTGAGCCTTTATCTATGCAATAAACGTGAAAAACGTTAATGCCTAAATACTCTTAGCCCTCTATATTGCCTCTTTATATTCAGTTTTTAATTGGATATTAGAAATCCAAAGAATCTCCCGTTGGCTCTGTTTGCCCCTTTTGAGCCGTTAGGATTACATTTACTATCTTAGCCAGTGCTTCATGACTTAAGCTACTCTTGAAACTGTTGATAAATTCTTGGTCTGAAATTGTTTTCTTGCCCATGTATTTCAAACCAGTTTTTGAATTCTCGACAATTTCAACAACGATGTTGTTCGTATAAACTCGTCCAGTAGACTGTTCTTTGATAGCTCGATAGTCTGTAACAACTTCATAAATCGTTGTTTTTTCGTCTTTTTTAATTTTGCGATAGCGATTTAAGAAATAGTTATCAGGATTGATTGCAACTGCATGACACTGTGTTCTTGCATAACACAATCCACCCTCTCTTGTTACTCGATTTCCAAAGTCAACTTTACCTTCGAGAATTTCCTCAGCTCTCTCTTTGTTATTGACCTTGACTGCATCGGCAAATGTATAAACATCTCTTCCGTTTACATTGGAAATTGGTTTTACATCGGCTTCCTGCATGATGCTTTCTAAAATACTCATGTTTTTGCCTCCTAAGAAATTTTTATAATATGGTCTGTCAATGTCTTTAAAGATTCCATGATCTGATTCTGAATATCGGTTGGAATCGTGCCACCTTCCTCTACTGATGATTGGTAAGCTTGAATCAAAGAATTGACTGCCAATGAATATTTATATGATTCACTTGATCTATCCACGTTGTATCTTGCTTCATATTTATCGAAGTAGACTTTAGGAAGTCCAAGTTTCTCGGATAACAACGGAGAAAACTGTGTTGCGATTCCCTCTCTCGTTGGAATGATGATATTTACCATTGCATTGTCAATAATCTTTTCCATCGAAACGTTTCCTGAAACATCTCCAAGTCCAATCAATTCAGGTGTCATTCCGATACACTGTGCAAGGATTGAACCCTCTTTCATTTGCAGATATTCTAGGAACTCCGTTGCCTTGGTTACACGTGGAATGTGATCGAATTTGTTCTCGAAATAAGAACTTCCCAAGATAACGTTGTCTGAACTTGAGTTTTTGATTTCCTGAGCTAGTTTTTTGACTTCTTCTCTAGCTCTCTCGGCTCGTAAGTCTTTCGTAGCATTAGACTGATCTAATATCTCGTTAGCCGATACATCGATATCTCCACCATTCAGGAAGTTATCTTTCATCCAAAAGATCAAACGACCAGGACCATCGTAAACGATATCGTAATTCAATCGTTGGTAAACATTTCCGATCAACTCTAAGCGCTGTTTATCTTGTAGCAACTTACTGATTCCGTTCTCTGTTGTTGTATCGGTTCTTAGATTGATGAAATCTTCAGGAAGAACAACCATATAATCTTTGTTTGTGGATAAGATTCGTCCTGAATTTCTGAACTCATCTCTATCTAACTCAATCGGTTTGTTACCTAAAGAAATCGGTTCATCCTCGTCGATGGAAATAGCATACGCAACAGTTCTGTTGAAACCTAAATACTCGGTATCTTTTTTCACGATGCTAGTATATCGTTTGGCTGGTACTGGAATAATTCCGTTTTCTTCATCCAGCCATCGAATACCACTCTTTCCATACAAGAGCATATCTCGAATGGAATCCCTAAGAACAGAATAATTGGTAACCCCTTTTGCGTTTCGCTTATAAAGAAAAGGATTCAAAACGTTGTTGTCTAACTCTTCATTCCCTGTTGTCAATTTGTTTGTGAACATGAAGTTCAGGTAATTATCGATAACATAAGGAAGAGTTGGCAAGTTATTTATCATCCATTCGATTGCTTCAAACTCATTTTTATGTTTAACAAGTGTGAATCCGTTTTTGCAAACAGTGTTACACTCTAACAACTGATCTAGTATTAACTCGGCTTGCGACCAATCGTTTTCGTTGTATCTTGGTTTTAAGGTTGAAGGACTTTTAGGAGAAGTCGATAATTTTTGTCTTTTTTTATAAATTCGTTTGTTCGACATTTATTTCCTCCTACTCGTTTTGTGTATAAACATAAATTCCTCCATTCATATTATACAACATAATTGAATGAACGGATAAAACGCAACAATCCAATTCATCAGGCGACTTTCCAATCTTGGCTTTGATCTCATCTTTAGGAATAATGGCGATTTTTCCACCTGATTTGACTGTGGATTTGGTATATTGCATCTGATTTTTCAGGATATTGGCAACTTTTGTTGTCATTGTCAATTTTCCGTTGTCCATGAGTTGTTGCATATCCAAATACATCTCGGCACGCATATTCGCTCCGTATTTTGCTGAATAATGGTTGTTTTCCTTGCGTTTTTTCGTTGTTCCTGCTCCAAAGTTGATACCGACAACGTTAAAATCCGATGCATATTTGGCTAAACCCTCGACAATATAGACACCCCAACCGATATCGACACAGATAACCTTGGCTTTTGTCCGTCTTTGTATTCTTAAAATGGATTTAATTATCTTGTCTGAGGTCTTTCCATCCACCCATTTTCCTTTATCGATGGTAATAATGTCCAAAATACGGACATTTTTGTATAAATCCATGCAGGCAAGGCATACATCGATGTTGTCTTTTCCTTTGTAGGCACTGTCGACACCCAAAAAGTACGTAAATCCATCTTGTAAAGGGGAATCGTCCAAACGAATATTTGAAAACATGGATTCATCGCTATAATTTTCCAACTCGCATAGGAAATAGCGTTGACACGTGCTCTGTACCTTGAAGAAATCCGACTGTACGACTTGTTGTGTATTTCGTATTCGTCCTTCTTCGATGGCAGTACGAACATCCATCCAAATAATCAATGTATCTTCAGGAGGATTTTCTTCTGTTAGCTTGTCGTAGAACATTCCCTCGTGGTGAGGGTTGGAAATTTCGATTAAAAGGTCTTTTTCTCCGTCTACATTGGAGAATTCTCTTCGACCTATCTCGACATATGCTTCGTTTGGAACAAGTCCTGCTTCGTCAAGCATATAATCGCCACCTCGACCGATAGCCTGATTGGACTTCTTGGCATCGCTTGAACTTGCACCTAAGGTAATGGATTCAATTGAGCCTCCCCCTTTAAAGGATAGTTTTTCTTTGGAAACCGAGGTCTGCAGTTTTTCGATCTTGTCCTGATTGTCGACAAGCAATTTACTTTTGATATCCTGATGTGCATTTTGAATGTGCTTTGTAACATGACCCATGATGATTCGAGTTGTTGCTTCTGTTCCGGCAGCGACCTGTAAAGTATGTCCGTTCGCACCGATATAAATAGCAATCTGCCCCATCAAATACGATTTCCCATATTGTGAAGTGGTAACAACAACGATTTGATTGTATTTATGTGTTTCGTAGTGCTCGATAACAGCTCCAAATATGACGGCTTGTGTAAAGTACAGATTTGTTTCAAAACACGTTGTAGCTTCGATAGCCCCTTTCATGGCTAATCGTTTGGCTTCGGACATTTCGATGTTGATGCGCTTGTAATGCTTAGGAATGTACCCTCTTGTCCATTTCTCTAGGTTCTCTTTGGGTTCTGCGCTTTCGCACAGTTTGACAACCTTTTCCTGAATTGAATTCAAATAAACTATTCCTCTACGTTTTCAGACGATACTTCCTTGACTTCGACATCGATAGGTTCACCCAAGACCTGACGGATTCTACGTTCGACAATCGCTCTTTCGTCCTCGATTGTTAGATTCTGATTAATGTTAACGTTTTTATTCACGTAGACACCTTCCATCTTATTAGCAATATCTAAAGCCTTTAATCGGTCTTTTGTTTCGGCATCAGGCTCGATATCTCCCATAATCACTCCAGTCAAATACATGAGCTTTTCTTCGTAGGACAACTGTTTTGCCTTTAATCTGTGATGATTACGCTTGGAAATACGATTTTTTACATCTGCATCGTTTAAAACTTTCCATCCGTACAGATAATTAGCACTATCGGTTGCCTGAGGTCTATATTTTTTAACAATTTGTTGCATATCTTTGACTGTTCCGTCTGGACACGTTTCCATAAATTCCATAAAGATACGATCTTTAAGGTTCATTTCCTGAATTTGTGAGTATGTCTTGGTCTTGTCTTTACGTGCTTTGTTCTTTTGTCTTGTCTTTTTCTGTACTAATTCACCCATTCAAATTACACCTCTTACTACATATAAAATTTTAACATTGAATTTTGAAAACGGACTTTCCACAAAAATCATGTGTATTTTTTTCGAGTTCGTTTTTTCGTGTTTGGAAAAGATTTTTCAAGAAAAGGGGGTGTATTTTCTTAAATCTGTACATTTAAACCTTATTTTTGTGAAAAATTCTCAAATATCTGTCTTAAAACGTTTATTTTTGTAATTTTAATTTAGTCATTTTAATTTAGTCATTTTATTGTTTAATTTGGTCATTTTAAGAATTTTGACTAAATTGAAGTAGTTAGTTTAAGCTAATCGAGTTTGAAAAAATATGTGGCTCGGAAGGGGGGTATCTATATATTTAGCCCCCTCTTTATTTCTGTTGCGTTTTTCGAATAATATATGAATATCATATGATTAATACATAGAATAAAAAGAAGAAAAAAAGAGCCTTTAAGCAAAGGCTTTTCTAGCATAATTTATAAGTGGTTTAGATGTGCTATGTTGACTCCAGCTTAAAGCGATTAAAAAAGAGCTAGACTTTTTAATATCTAACTCTTAAAGCTAAGTAAATTATATAAATTATTATAGGAATCAATATCCATATTCCGAATTTTAAGAAGAAACCTGAACCAATCATAAGCAATAATAACCTAATCATATTATTGTGCTAACCCCTTAAGCAATACTCTGCAATACTAAGAACTAGAAGAATAAGAGAAGCATAACCGATAATATTTAAGAAGATTTTACCTATAAAGGCATAAACATATATTTTATTATTCATGCTTTACACCTCTTTTCATTAGGTTTAGAAGTGGTTTAAACTCTTCAACCTGATATATACATTCTAAGCTATCAAAGCTTTCAAATCTTCTTTCTTCAGGATTATAGAAAACGTAATAATTCTCAGTATTGTATAAACCCTCAAGTGTTGAGAAGTACACAACCTCAAACAATTCACTTTTATTGAACTGGTTTAAAAACGTTTCTGTTTCTTCTTGTATAAGGTTTCTATATATCTTATACTCAGGCATTTTATTATTTTCACATAAGCTATTAAAGAGATCTAGAACATCTCTTGTTTTGGTGTATTCTTCTTTTTGATCCTGCCATGTTTTAGGTTTAATATAACTCATAAGTTATAAACCTCCTTGAAGTCGTCTTCAAATTGGTAACATGCCTGCAATGCTCCAGTATACCATTCTTTTTGTGATAGCTCGTTCATAGCTAATGCAAAGAAGTTATTTTCTTTTAGACCTAACGCATACAAGTCAATGAACTTGTATGGCATTATTCTATTGTTTATTTTTTTATCTATGTTTTTTTGATAATATTTTAAAAGTTTTTGTCTTAGTTCTGTTTTAGTCATAATATTTCACTATCCTCCCTATTTGCTTTTTTGTTGGATCATAAAGATTAAGTTTTGCATACCTGATAATGCGTCAATCAAACTATTGTAAGTATCACAATATACAAGTTCATCAACTCCCGCTCCTATTGTGTAAATATCTATGCCTTTGATGTTATAACTGAAGTGTGTTCTTAAAATTTTGTTTTCTTCTAGCACACCCATTTCGTGCAAAGCGTTGTCTATGTGTTTCATTTTGATTTCGATCAGTTCTGTTTTTGTCATTTCTTTTTTTCAAGCCCCATGTTAGAATAATAAAGCCATATATATAAAGGGGTTTTTTCCTTTCATTCATTCAATGTATATATGGCTTGTTTTTTTGGTGGTAGTTCTTCAAGTTTTCCAGGCTCAAGGACTACCTTTTTTAATATAATTCAGCGTTTACGATTTCAATGCACTGCCATGTTTCTCGCAATACATATTCATAACTATAACCATTACCAATTACTACGATATACTGCCCATATTCGCTATGATCAGTTGTCTGTTCTTGTTTGAATGTTTTATGAATTGATTTCACCATTTCAACAAAAGCATCCATTTTTTCGGGTGAAAGATTATAGCTTTCAATCAATTCGCCCACAACTTGCACATCAATTTTTCTAATCATTTTTTTACCTCCCAGATCTTTTAGATCTTTTCTTTACACTGATAATATATCATGCATTAAGTACAAACGCAAGTAAAAAAAAGAAGTTTTTGACTTTTTTTCAAGAACTCCCTTTTTCCATGTCTTTTTTGATCAATCCTATAATATATGCGTTTTTAGACTCTTTAGACTCTAACCACTTAATAATGTCAGTTTCATTATCTTTTCTTATTCTAATGGATACATTATAGTACGTTTTTTTGTTCCATTTATTCGTGGCTTTTATTCTACTTTCATTCATTCCAGCAACATCCTTTCCAGTTTTTCTTTTGACAATCAAACTAAATATTTTGACAGTCAAAGAATATCACTCAGTAGTGATACACCCTTTATTGCAATCAATATATCATGAATTAAGTATAAAGTCAATTTACAAAATACAAAATATAATTTTGAGAAATTTTACAAAATACAAAATACAATTTTTAGAAAATACAAAATATAAAAAAATAATTTTTTTATAAAGAAGAAAAAAATCCCTATATATAGATATATATAATATATATAAATACTAATTAGATAATATTAGATATATTACTATTATAAGAAATGAAGCAATAAATATATATACTTAGAATATATAAACTACTTGTAGTAAATATAAACTACTTAAGTTTATTACATAGTATTACGTATATTATTTCTGCTAAGAAATAATATTAAGTAATACATATAGAATATGATCTAATAGTAGTGCTAAATATAAAAAAAGAATTTCTTGGCGAACCTCGAAATTCTAAAATATCCTCCGTATATGCTTATTTTAAACCGTACACATTCCCTGCCATATCTATTCTTCTGTAAAAAGGAGCTTCTTTCTGTATTCAAAAACGTAAAAAATGGAGGATTTGTTCTATATGCCAGTCTGTTTTTGCGACTCTGTTAGTTATGACTGAAACGTTGTTCTTAATATATGTGTACGGACGTTAGATATGGCACATTGCTATTCGCTTGTCGTAAGGCTTCATACAGGCTTGTTTTGTCTGCCTGAATGTATTTGCCTATCTTCGCTTACAATCGCTCTCTATATGCTCGTTTAATACCTCTATATGTCTGTTGTACCCTAGGGGTAGTTTTTCTGTTGCGATTGGGCGTACTGTGATTGGGGGTACTGCGATTAGTGGTATTTCCATTGAACCCCCTCCTATCTTTTTTTGTTGCGAATGGGGGCACTGTTTTTTCATTGCATATCCCCCTAGTTCTTCCAATGTTTTTTCGCCCATATTCTTGCCTTTCTAATTGCTTTCTGCAATCTTGTTTCTTTCTTCGGGGGTTTCCCCCTCATGTATATGTCCCATAGTTCATGGGGTGTATATTTACGCTCCATGTTATCATTTCCTTTTTTGGCATGAAGGATTGGAATTGCACCAATGTCCTCGGTTTTGGAGACCGATATTCTGCTAATTGAACTACCCTCATATGGCGGGGAATACTGGACTTGAACCAATGACCCACAGATTAACAGTCTGTCGCTCTACCGACTGAGCTAATTCCCCATAAAAGACCATTTTTAGAAAAACGTCTGAAAAAGCTATTCATGGTCTTTTTTCTTATGTGTGCTCAAAACTGACGTAAGTATAAGAAATAGCTTTTTTATCGTGATTGGCTTTGCCCTATTTCGGGGATTCCTTTATGTCCCAAATTTTGCTAGCTGGTCGGTATTGTTTTATCGCTATTGGCTTTAAAGCGTCTAGTTCGCCTAGATAGACTCTCTGTATAAACTATCCATGGTTTTTTTATACAGTTCCTTTGCCAATCTGTTGTTAAATATAAAATAAACCCTTGTTTTGCCTCGTATATAGAAAATCGTTGTTATTTTAACGAGCGACTGGTGAGGCATGTCCAAGGGCGAGACGAACCAATCAGCTCAATATAAGTATATCATTCTTTCATGAAATGCGATTTTTCACGATTCGTCTTTTTCCCTTGTCTGCCAGTAATATTTGTACTTCTCAGGTCTTTCGTGTCGCTTGTGCCATCTGTCATTTACAAGGACTTTCAAGACCTTTTCTTCCTCGATCAATACTTCTCTGTCTCCCTTGATTTCCAAGGCTTTCCATATGCCTTTTTTGTGTTTGTATAAAAGCTCACACACTCGAATGTCTTTACCCTTGGTAAAATATACATCCGATTGAACTATGTCTCCCTTTACCAACTCCTGCCCTTTATAGAGTTGATATTGTTCTTCAGGATATCTGTAAGGTCTCAAAGAATGCCTAACTGCACCATAAGCGATGTTTTGACCTGCCTCAATTCTGCATCGCTTAGTGCACCCATTCTTCTGCCTACAGTGTCCTTGTCGATTGTCAAAATCTGTTCGGTTCTTACCACTCCACAATGTGTATGCACGTGGCAAGGTAAGTCCATTCGTTTCATGCTTGTTGTCAATGGACATACCTGCACTGTGCTAGAACCCTGATTCTGAAAATCATTGCTAATGATGAGACATGGTCTGTTTTTGTCTAATATAAAGTCATTGTACGTTGGTAAACTGCACCAATGTACATCTCCATATCTAACCATTTCTCTATGCCTCCTAGAATGGATAATTGTAATTATCGTACTGGTTTGGATCATAATATCCGTTGTCTGATTGACTGTATTCCTGACTTTCTGATTGTTGCCCTTGTGCCTGCGTATTCTGTTGTTGCCCTCGTTTTGTTTCCAAGAAGTGTATTTGATTTACCAGCACTTCATTTACAGATACTGTGCTTCCCTGCTTGTTCTTATACGTTCTAGACTGGATTCTTCCCTCTACACCGATAAGAGAACCCTTTTTAAGATACTTTTCCATATTCTCTGCCGTTTTATTCCAAGCTACACAAGTAATGAAGTCTACATCTTGCCCACTTTCGCCTGCTTTCATTCGGTTAACTGCCAAACTAAAGGTAACTGTGCTTTTGCCTGATGCTGTCTTTCTTAGCTCTACATCACGCACCAACCGCCCAATCAATACCACTTGATTTATCATCGTCTTAAATAACCTCCTAAACGCTCTAGCGTTCGTTCTTTATTTTCTAATGATTGTTTCAAACCAAAATTTTCTCGTTCCAAGTGTACGATATAATCATGTACACATTTCCAAGGTTTATACATTGCGTACAAGCCTTGTTTCTTTAGTACATATTCGATTGTTTCCATGTCCTCATTTATTTCTTTGTTACGGATTTGTGCTTCTTCTTTCAATTTAACAATCT